>ERZ1292623.2080-Hain-H51-01um-R1-2080-length-18403-cov-14_pt1 | contig 18403 bp, 21 predicted proteins | sample MGYA00564398_ERZ1292623 | MGnify/ENA primary metagenome ERZ1292623 (study PRJEB36523, sample SAMEA6512633) | groundwater metagenome | collected 2019-01-07 | study: AquaDiva: Metagenomics assemblies of 32 groundwater samples | reverse complement strand
GCAGTTTAGGCGTTATCCTTAATTTCGTTCTTTTAATCGGCTTGATGATCGGCTCCTTGATTGTTTCCAAAAATCTGGCTTGCGCCGGCGGCGCGGAAGCGATGAGAGCCGCTAATTGGACCAAAGGAAAAGTCCAAGGATACGCCAAAAGCTACGCGAAGAGAGGCGCCGGCGCCGCAGCTGAAGGAGCGATGAAAGGATTAAAAGCGGAAGAAGAAAAAGGAGGTTTTAGAGGGGGTTTTGCCCGCACTTTCAAAGCAATCCCGGGCGTGGGCCGCGGTTTGGCCGCGCTTTCCGCGGGCCGGGAAGAAGAACTTGCCGCCAAACGGAAACAATACGCGCAGCAATACAAGGGCTACAGCGAAGCCGGCTTGCAAACAATGCTGGAAACGCCGGCTATTGCCCCGGAAAAAAGAAAAGTTATTGAAAGCATCCAAAAAGAAAGGCAAATGAAAAAAGAAGCCGAGGTCGGAGAAAAAGCGGCTTACAAAGAAATCGTCGGCGGCGAAGAAACAATAAAAGATAAAGTAACAGGCGAACCAATAAAAATAACAACAACCGGCAAACTTGGCGAAATAGACGACCAATTAAAGAAAATAACGGGAGGAAAAAGCAAAGACGCCAGCAGTTATCTGGATAATCTTGAAGCGCAACTAGAAAACCTAAGAGGAAGCGCTTCGCCCGACGCCTCAACAAAACGGGAAGGAATTATTTTCCAGCGGGGAAAAATTAACAAATTAATGAAAGAAAAAGAAAAACTGGAAGCAAGAAAAGAAAAACTAGAAGAAAAACAGCAAAGTCAAACAAAAGAAAAGAAACTTGAAGAAAGATTGGGAAAAATTGAAACAGAAAAACCTAAAACTTGAATTTTATGAAATCTTACACCAGAGAAGAATTAGAAGAAAAATACAAACATCTTCCGCCAGAAATAGAGGAAGCGATTTTCAACGTTGGTCTGGATAAAACCTTGGAAGAAATCGGAAAGAAATACAAACTCCGGATAGACCAACTTGGAATTCTGGCCAATGAAACCCGCCTGGTGATGCTGGGCCTGACTCATCCCAAAGATTTTATCAATAATCTGGCGGAACGGCTGGAATTAAACGAAGAAACCGCCAAAAACATCGCCCAGGAAATAAATCAACGGATTTTTCATGAAATCAGGGAAGAATTGAAAAAAATGCACAGCATCAACGAAGCCGCTGATTCAAAATTAAAAACGCTGAACCAAAAGTTTAAAATTCAAGATTTAAAGAAGAAATTAATTGAACCGACGCGAGTAATTGAACCGCCGCCGACTGAACCGGCGGAAAAACCGAAAATTCCGGCCACGCCGTTTGAATACAAACTAAAAAACGAAGAAGCGGTCCGGGCGCCGCTTGAAGAAATTAAAATTCCAGCCGAACAAAAACCGCCGGATAAAAAATATTCCGCGGGAGATCCGTACCGCGAACCATTGGAATAATTTAAGCATATGCAGTATCAAATTCCGCAATTTACCGAGGTTGAAGACAAAATTTTCGGACCGCTGACTTTCAAGCAGTTCATTTATGTTTTGGGCGGCGCGGCCTCCGGTTTTATCTTTTGGAGCCTTCTGCCCAAGTGGCTGGCTGTTCTTTTGGGCGTTCCGGTCGGCGGTTTTTTTCTGGGGCTGGCCTTTTTAAAAATAAACGGCCAGCCCCTGCTTAAAATCCTGACCAGCGCCATAAGTTTTTCCGCCGGTAATCGGCTTTATATTTGGAAAAAAACAGAAAAAAAACCGTTAGAAAAGAAAGAAAAAGAAGAGGGGGCGCCCGCGGAAAAAGAAACCCTGGCCCTGCCCAAGCTGACGGAAAGCAAATTAAAAGAATTGGCGTGGAGTCTGGACATCCGCCAAAAATTAAGACGCTAAGAAATTATGATCTCAAAACCCAGCCAGCAATTAATCCCCATTTCGGAAATCCGCGAAGACGTCGTCATTCTGAAAGACGGCTCTTTAAGAATGATTTTAATGGCCTCTTCCATCAATTTTTCCCTTAAGTCCCAAAATGAACAAAAGGCGATTATTGATCAATACCAGTATTTCCTGAATACTTTGGATTTTTCCGTCCAATTTTTTGTTCATTCCGCTTCTTTTAATATCAATCCCTATCTCGCGATGATAAAAGAAAAAGAAAAAGCGCAAACCAACGAGCTTTTAAAAATCCAAACGCGGGAATACGCGGAATTCGTCAAGAATTTCATTGAAACGAACAAAATAATGTCCAAAACTTTCTATGTCGCCGTTTCTTACACGGCCGCGCCCGTTCCCACGGCCGGCGGCTTTTTGGAAAGTTTAAAAAAACTGGCCGGCCAAGAAGAAAAAAAATCGGAGTCGGAAGAAAAATTTTTGGAATACAAAAATCAGCTCTGGCAAAGAATCGGCGCGGTCACCGACGGCTTGGCGCGCTGCGGCGTGCAGACCGCGCCGCTGAAAACCGAAGAATTGATTGAACTGTTCTATCAGCTTTACAACCCCGGCGAAACCGAAGAAGGAATAGCATTAAAAACACAATGAATAAAAATTATGGCTTTATTTGATTTTTTCAAAGCAAAAAAGAAAGAAGAAAAAGAAGAAGAAATTCTGCCGGTTTTTCCCGCGGAAATTTACGAAGCCGGCGCTTTGGAATTAAAAGACGTCATCGCGCCTTCGGCTTTTGAAATAAGCTCAAATTTCATAAAAATCGGTAATAAAATCGGAAAAACCATTTTCGTGTATTCTTATCCCCGCTATCTTTCAACGGAATGGTTTTCGCCGATCATCAATCTGGACCAAATTTTCAATGTTTCCATATTTATCCATCCCGTCAACACCGAAACGGTTCTGAAACAAATGCAGAAAAAAGTGGCGGAAGTCCAGTCGCAAATCAGCCTGCGCGAAGAAAAAGGATTGGTGCGCGATCCGATTTTGGACACCGCTTTAGGAGATCTGGAAAATCTGCGCGACAAACTCCAGCAAGCCCAGGAAAAACTTTTCAGCGTGGGAATTTACCTGACCATTTACGGCGACACGCTCCAGGAAGCGAACCAAAATGAAGCGGAAATCCGCCATATTTTAAACGCCAAACTGATTCAAACCAAGCCCGCTCTTTTCCAGCAGCAGGAAGGTTTTGACAGCGTTTTGCCGTACGTGACCGACAAGCTCCAAATCAACAACCGCCTTAATTCCGAACCCTTGTCTTCAATTTTTCCTTTCGTTTCTTTTGACCTGACTTCGGATAAAGGCATTCTTTACGGCGTGAACCGCCACAACAATTCGCTGATTCTTTTTGACCGCTTCAGTCTGGAAAATTACAACTCGGTCATCTTCGCCAAAGCCGGCGCCGGAAAATCATACGCCACCAAACTGGAAGTGCTCCGTTCTTTGATGTTTGGCGTAGACGTGATGATTATTGACCCGGAAAGAGAATACGAATATCTGGCGGAAACCGTGGACGGCCGCTATATCAACATTTCCCTGACTTCCAAAAACCACATTAACCCCTTTGACTTGCCGATTCCACGGGAAGACGAATCTCCCGCCGATGTTTTGCGCTCCCACATCATCAATCTGATCGGTCTTTTCCGCCTGATGCTGGGAGGATTGACGGCTAAAGAAGATTCCATTTTAGACCAGGCGATCACGGAAACGTACGCCGCCCACGATATTACTTTAGGGGCGGATTTCAGCAAAGTCACGCCACCCATTCTTTCCGATTTGGAAATGATCCTAGCTTCAACCGAAGGCGGGGAAGAACTGGCCCAGCGCCTGAAAAAATATACCACCGGCAGCTGGGCGGGTTTTCTGAACCAGCCCACCAACGTTGACATCAACAAAAATTTGATTGTTTTTTCCGTCCGCGACATGGAAGATGAACTGAAATCCGTGGCAATGTATCTGATTACCCATTACATCTGGAATGCGGTGCGGCTTTCTTTGAAAAAACGGCTTTTAATCATTGACGAAGCCTGGTGGATGATGAAAACCGAAGACGGCGCTTCTTTTCTTTTCGGCTTGGCCAAACGGGCGCGAAAATATTATCTGGGAGTCTGCACCATCACTCAAGACGTGGGAGATTTTTTGAATTCTCCATACGGCAAAGCCATTATCACCAATTCTTCAATGCAGCTTCTTTTGCGCCAATCTCCCGCCGCGATCGACAATCTGCAAGAAACGTTCAACCTGACGGAAGAAGAAAAATATCTTCTTCTGGAAGCAGACGTGGGCGAAGGCGTTTTTTTCGCCGGCTTAAAGCACGTGGCGATAAAAGTGCTGGCTTCTTACACCGAAGACCAAATCATCACTTCCGATCCGGGCCAGATGCTGGCGATTAAAAAAGCGAAAGAGGAATATCAGCAAGCGCAATAAACTTTATGGACGAAAATCAAAGATTAACGGAATTACAGCAAACGCGGCTGGCAGACGAATCAAACACGGCAAAAACGCCGGCCGGACAGATTAAAGAAACGCTTTCTTTCGGCAAGAAAGTTTCCGAGCATTGGCTGATTTTAGGAGTAGCCGCGTTTTTTGACCTTTTAGCGCTCATTCCTTTTGTCAGCGTTTTTTTTAATTTTTGTTTTGGCGGAATTTTATTTTTTTATTTCGGCTCAAAAAGAAAACCCGGCGAGTCGGAATTGCAGAAAATTTTTCTGCCAATTTTAGGCGGCAGTATTTTTGATTCTTTTTTAAGTATTTTACCGGTTAATATCGCCGTAACCCTGTACAGGATAGCGTTTAGTTAAATAATTGATTTTTGTTATAATAAAATATGCCATATTATAAAATTTTTATTTTCTTATTTATCTTATTCGGCCTTTTCTGGCTGCCCGCCAAAAGCGGGGCCGAGGTGGCGATCGGCGGCGATTTTTCCATTAACCTTCTTCCCGTGAATCCAACGCCCAATTCTCCGGTAACGGCCAAAGTAAAAAGTTTCCAATTTGACGTCAATCGGGCGGCAATCACTTGGGAAGTTGACGGAAAAATCGTCAGCGGCGGCTTAAGCGAAAAAACCATCCAGCTGATTGCTCCGGATTTGGGCAAAACCAAAAAAATCACCGTTTATGTCACCACGGCTGACGAAATCAAAGCCAGCCAGTCCCTGATTCTTTCCGGCAATGACCTTGATTTTCTTTGGGAAGCGATGACTTTTGTTCCGACCGGCTACAAAGGCAAGGCTCTCCCGACCGCGGGATCAACCGTCCGAATTTCCGCCATCCCTTATCTTTTTAAAGACGGCGCAAAATTGCCGCCGGAAAGCTTGATTTATGAATGGTCGCTTGATTTCAAAAGAAAAATCAGCGACTCGGGAGCGGGAAAAGATTCTTTTGTTTTTTCTCTTGAGAATAATAAAGATCACACGATTGTCCTGAAAGTTTCCGACCGTTTGGAAACAATCGGTTTTGAAAAAGGATTCACCATTTCCGGCGAAGACACGCCGCCGGAAATCCTGCTCTACGAAGAGCATCCTTTGGAAGGGCCGATTTACCGCCGCGCGCTTTCCGAAGAAATCAGCCTCCGCGCCGGCGACCTGTCTCTGCGCGCCGAACCGTTTTATTTTTCGCGGGAAAATATCGCCAACCTTTCCTATGAATGGAAAATGAACAATAAACCGCTGACCCCCGGCGAAAAACCGAATGTTTTGAATCTTTTGGCGCCGGAAGGCCAAGGCAAAACAAAAATTGAAGTCGCGATCAAACATCCTGATAAATTTTTGCAATTCGCCGAAACCGCGCTGAATATAATTTTCGGAGAACGTTAAAAACGCAAAATGCAAAATAACAACGAAAAACTAAAAATATTTTTAATATCGGTTCTGTTCACGCTGATTTTTATTCCGCTGATTTTCGTTTCCGGCGAAGAATACAAACTTATGGCGCCGCTACCGGAACTAGAAAAAGTAAATTTAGAATCTGGAGGATTTACCGATTACCTTTCCGCTCTTTTTAAATACGCCATTACCATAGCCGCGGTTTTAGCGGTGATTATGATCGTCATCGGCGGCTTGCAGTATATCGGCGCGGCCGGCAACACCAGCGTCATTGAAGACGCCAAAGATCGGATTTATTGGGCGATTGTCGGCCTAATTTTAGCGCTCGGTTCGTATCTGATTTTATATAACATCAATCCGGAATTAATGAGTTTAGAATTAAAAGACATGGAACCAGCAGAAATACTGCCGACAACAACTACAACTGATGATTGCAGTAAAAATTCAGATTGTAATGAAACAGCAGGATATTACTGTGCTATATCTGGCACTAGAAACGCGCAGGGTTTTCTTATTGGTATCTGCACAATGCAATCATCAAAAACGGGAAAAATAGATTGTTTTGGCAAAAGCAGCTATGCTGATAAAAAAAAGATGTGCGATAGCACAAAAGAAGAATGTGCACATGATACTACAGGAGAACCTTTTTGCAAAAAAAAATAATAATATGACAAACCGCAAAAAAATAATTATCATTGCTTCCGTCGCCGCCGGCCTGATTATTTTCGGATTGATTTTGGCTTATTTTCTTTATTTCCGCGGCATACCCGCGGAAGAACGCGGGACGATCGGCAAGCTGTTCCCGACAGCCGAAGAAAAAGAACAGCCGGCCGCCGAATCCGCCGCGGGCAAAGGACAAGAAGAAAAAGAAATTAAAAGAAAATTAGTCCAGCTGACCACGGTCGCGATTTCCGGCTTAAAAGCAATGTCAAACGGCCGCGTGCGCTATCTGGAAAAAGCCGCGGGCCATCTTTATGAAATCGGCGGCGGCGGCGAAGAACGGGTGCGCGTTTCCAACACCACGATTCCGAAAATATTTGACGTTCTTTGGTCCGCGGACGCAGATAAAGCGATTTTAAGCATTTTTGAAGATGGAAATGTCCGGTATTTTTCCGCGGCTTTCACCGGCACCAGCACCAGCGGAGTATTTTTGCCCGCGAATATTAATCTCGGCGGATACGCGCCGCAAAAAGACCGCATTTTGTACAGCGCCGCTGTCAACGAACGCCATTCCTTGATTATCGCCAATCCGGACAATGCCAAACAAACAAAAATCCACAGCACGCCTTTCGGCGATTTTTTAATCAGTTGGCCGGAAGAAAACACAATTAGTCTCCTGACCCGGCCGGCCGGCGCGATTGAAGGATATTTATATAAAATCAATCTTCAAACCGGCATTTTCAGCAAAGTCATCGGCGGCTTAAGAGGTTTGGAAGCGCTTTGGTCTCCTGACGGAAAGAAAATTTTAATTTCCCGAACTTCGGCCGACAACCGGGAAGTTTTTTCTCAAATTATTTCCCTTCAAGGCATAACAATCAACCTCGGACCGAAAACTTTGGCCGATAAATGCGTCTGGTCCGCGGCCACGAGCACCGCTAATGTAATTTATTGCGGCGTTCCCGTTTCTTTTCCGGCCGGCGTTTATCCGGACGATTGGTTTAAAGGAAAAGTGTCGTTTGACGATTATTTGGTAAAAATAAACACCGCTTTTCCGGAAGCAACCGAAATTCTGACGGAGCGAACTTTTGACATAGAAAAAATAGCCGTTGATCCGGCCAACCGCTATCTTTATTTTCTGGATAAAAAAGACGAAACTTTGTGGGGGTTGAGATTAGATTAAAATTTACGAAAGATACGGTTTAATGATGACCCGCCGGTTCGGCTCTTCGCCGATGCTTTCCGTCATAATATCCGGACATTCGGTCAAAACGGAATGGACAACGCGCCGCTCATAGGCGTTCATCGGCGGCATTAAAATTTCTTTTTTGAAATATCTTGCTTTTTGGGCGTTCATTTTGGCCATATCCTCCAAAGATTCGTTTTTTTGCTTTTGATAATCGTTAACGTCTAAAAAAAAATGGGGAGCATCGCCGTCCATCATATCTTTTTTGGCGATTTTTTTCACTAAATGATTCAGAGCCGCTAAATTGGCGCCGTTATTTCCGATAAGCAGACCGGCGTTTTCCGTTTTAACGGAAAATCTAACGCCGGCCGGAGAAAGGGTTTCTTCCACTTCAACAATTGCCCCCATTTTTTCAATGAGGGTCCGGATAATTTCTTTTATCCCGTTAGAAATTTCTTTTTTGACGGGAATCGTTTGTTGGTGGAATGGGGTGAGCATATTGTATTTTTTTAGCTTTATATCTTACGGTTCCTTCGTGAACTATAGCAAAGACGTTCATTGTTGTCCAATACAAAGCCACGGCCGCCGGAAAATTATAAGCAAAAACTCCGATAAAAACCGGCAAAACGTAAATCATCTGAATTCTCATCGCGCGGCCGAAATCACCCTGAAAAGATTCATTTGATTTTTTCCCGGGGGAAGAAAGCGGCGGCTGCATTAATTTTGCCTGAATAAATTGGGACGCGCCGGCGGCGATCGCTAAAAACAAGCTGGGCGCGCTTAAATCAAGCAGCCCTAAAAATTCCATCCGCGCCGTTTCCAAATGCGGAATAAAAGAATAAAGATTTCCCTTTGTTAAATCCAGGCCCTGCCAAAAAAGATAATAAAGAGCGATTAAAATAGGAAGTTGAATCAATGATATCAAAACCCCGGAAAGAGGATTCACGCCGTGCCGGCGATAAAGCTCCATTATTTTTTTGGCCTGCTCTTCTTTATTTTGATGGTTGGCGCGGAGCTCTTTTATTTCCGGCTCAATCTCTTTCATCTTAACCTGGGTTTTAATTGAATGATGGGCGAGAGGGGAGAGCGCGCTCCGGACCAAAACAGTCAGAACGACAATCGCCAATCCTACGTCGTTCCCGGGCATAACGCCGATCAAAAAAACCAAACCGTTAAAAAGGGGGCGAAAAAGAAACTCGGTATAAATAAATGAAAACATAACTTGGACAAAAAGTTGAATGCTTTTATTTCAACAATTTTGATTTCTTAAAAATTTCTAAAATTCTTTTTTCAAGCTCAAAATAAGAAAGTTCCGCCGCCCCTTTTTTAAAAACTAAAATTACGGACTGCCCTTCTTTTAAATCGGACAAATGGCGCCTGATAATGGAATAAGAGCGTCTTCTCAATTTATTCCTTGCGACGGCTTTTTTGCCGGCTTTTTTTGAAATTACGCAAGCAAATTTGCTGTTGTTTTGGTTTGTTTCCGCGTAAACGGTCAAATAATCGGCAAAAAATCTTTTTCCTGTCCGATAAACAAGGAAAAAAACATCCCTGCCTTTTAGTTTGCGGGATTTAGGCAACATAAAAACTAAACCGCGAGCCGCTTGCGTCCCTTTTTTCTCCTTCTTTTAAGAACCCCGCGTCCGCCGGCGGTTTTTTTTCTTTTTAAAAAACCGTGAACGCGGGCGCGCTTTTTCTTTTTGGGCTGATAAGTAATAGACATAAAAATACTATATAATATTTTTCATTTAAAAACAATCTTCACAGGTTATCCACACCATATTAAGATTTTATGGTGGTTGAAACGAAAAACAAACATTTGTCTAAATTAAAAATTAATTGGATAATGAAGATACAAAAAAATATTTTTTAAAAAATTAATCATGACCAACGAAGAACTTTGGATGGCGGCTTTAAATGAAATTGAACTGGAGGTTTCAAGAGCTAATTTCGTCACTTGGTTCAAAAATACGAACATTGCCGAATGCAAAGAGGGTATTATCACCGTTAACGTGCCAAACACCTTTATCAAAGAATGGCTGGAAGACAAATACCAAAAATTAATCTTAAAATCTTTGCGCAATTATTCTCGCGAAGTCAGAAGCGTTTCGTACAATATCGCCGCGCCCGCCAATGTTCATTTTAATGCAAACCGCCCGCCCCTGAAAAAACAAAAACCCGCCCCTCTTTCCGAAACCCAGCTTGAATTCAAAGAATTCCAAGACAACAACGAAACCGGCCTCAACCCCCGCTATACTTTTGATTCTTTTATCGTCGGGACTTTCAATGAATTGGCGCACGCCGCCTCCGTCGCCGTAACAAAAAATATCGGGACCCTTTATAATCCTCTTTTTATTTACGGCGGCGTGGGACTTGGAAAAACCCACCTCATCCAGGCGGCCGGAAACGAAATTAAAAAAAACAATCCCGCTTCTAAAGTAAAATACGTGACTTCCGAAAAATTTACCAGCGAAGTGGTGGACGCCATTCAAAAAAATGAAATGGCGGCCTTAAAAATAAAATATCGGGAATATGACGTTTTAATCATTGACGATGTTCAGTTTTTTTCCAGAACCGTCCAGGGACAAGAACAGCTCTTTCACACCTTTAACGCTCTTTACAACAACAACAAACAAATCGTTTTATCCGCCGACCGCCCGCCGCGCTCAATCGGCGACATTGAAGAAAGATTAAGATCGCGCTTTGAGGGGGGTATTATGACCGATGTTTCCGAACCGGAATATGAATCGCGGCTGGCTATTTTAAACGCGAAAAGCGCCGCCAAAAACCATTATCCCGCGAAAGAAATCTTAGAACACATCGCTTCCAATATAAAAAATAATATTAGGGAGCTGGAGGGGGCCCTGACTCTGGTCATCGCCAAAGAAAAGCTGATGGGACATCCCCTTAATTTGGATCAGACAAGGGAAATTTTAAATAAAAACTCCCGCCCAAAAAAACTTTTAACCGCGACGCAAATCATAAAAACCGTGGCCGCCTCTTATAATATTGAAGAAAAAAGCCTGTTTGAAAAAACCAGGAAAAAAGAAGTGGTTAGACCCCGCCAAGTGGCAATGTATCTTTTACGGGAAGATTTTAACGGTTCTTATCCCTACATCGGGCAAAAATTCGGCGGCCGCGACCACACCACCGTCATTCATTCTTACGAAAAAATCATTGAAGACCTGAAAAAAGATGAGCGCCTGGTTGAAGAAATAAAAAAAATAAGAGAAGCTCTTTATGCCAACTAAGAGGATAAGCTGTTAATAAAACATTGCTAATTTGTTAATAATTTATCCGAAAAAAATAATAATGCAATAAATTTAAAAATTAATCTTAAAAAATTCCCCCGTTTTCCACTGGTTATGAAAAAAATAAACGATTAAAGGCGTTAAATTAAGCCCCGATAAAAACATTTCCCCATTTTCACATCCTGTAAATATAATAATAATAATTTTTTAATTTTAAACTTTATTGTTATTATAATTTTATATAAAAAAATTAAAATGAAAACCGTTTGTTTTAAAAATGATTTAAAAGAAAGATTGTTTTTCGCGGAAAAAAACGCCGCTAAAAATTTTAATATGCCGGTTTTAAGCGGCGTTTATTTGGAAACCAACAAAAACAGCCTAAAAATCATTTCCACTAATTTAGAAACCGGTTTTGAGGCGGCGATCCCCGCTAAAATTTATAAAGAAGGCAGAGCGGTGGTTCCGGTTAGAATAATGGCGCAATTAATCGGCGCCTTATTTGATGAAAAGGTAACCCTGGAGTCGGTCGGCCAAAATCTTAACATCTCAACAGAAAAAATTTCCAGCCTGATAAAAGGATATCCGGCGGAAGACTTCCCCAAATTGCCGAAAATTAAAAATCCCCGCGTTTTTTCCGTTTCTTCCGAGAAAATAAGCCAAGGGCTGAAGTGGGTTTATAACGCCGCCTCTAATTCTGATTTAAAGCCGGAAATCGCCAGCGTTTTTTTCTATGTTCAAAATAAAACCCCGCTAAAATTGGTTGCCACCGACTCTTTTCGTTTAGCGGAAAAAACTCTGGACCACACGGTAAAAAACGCGGAGTCTTTTATTTTACCGATAAAAAGCGCGGCCGAAATTATTAGATTGTTGGAAAATAAAGAAGAAGACATTCAAATTTCTTTTAATGACAACCAGATAAATTTTTCCGGAAAAGACTTTAATTTTATTTCCCGTTTAATTGAGGGGGTGTTTCCGAGCTATGAATCAATTATTCCAAAAAAATTCTCAGCCGACGCGTTGATAAAAAAAGATCAGCTGATTGACGCTCTTCGTTCCGCCAGCATTTTTTCCGGCCATTTGAACGAAATAACGATAAATATCGTTCCGGAAGACGGTTTAATGGAAATCAAAACGCGGTCCGGCGAGGTGGGCGAACACGCCTCGCGATTAGACGCCAAAATAACGGGCGAAAAGGTTAGTTTGAATTTTAATTATCGTTATCTTTTGGACGGGCTTCAAAACATCAATCATTCCGAGGCCCTGCTTAGGTTTAGCGGAGAGAATCGTCCGCTTTTAATTCAACACCCCGGCGACTCCTCTTCTTTTTATCTGGTTATGCCGATGAAAAACATTTAATTAAAAGTAAGGGGATATTCCAAAACATTTTTATTACCCGCTTCGTCATAGGCCTTAATGATAAGATTGGCTTTCCCCGAAAAATAATTTTTTCCCGTAAAATCATAAAAAAGCTCGTAGGGCGGAAATTTTTTAGAACCCAAAAGGACGCCGTCCAAAAAGAAATCAACCTGAACAATGTTGAAATAACTTTGAATTTCCGCCTTAATGTAAAGATTGTCTTGAGATATTAATTCGTTTTTTGGAGAAATAAGATTAATTTTCGGCTGATACGCCGGTTTATGGGCGTCGTCAAATTCTTTAGTCAGGTTTTCGTTTGTTTCTTCCGAAATATTTTGAGAGTCCTTCCATTTTTTTACGGCAAATTCCCATAATTTGAATTGGGGATCGTTTTCCGGATTAATCGGCTTTGGGCCCAGGGGGTCGTTTTTATCCACCCAATAAAGAATTGAATGGATTTGGGTCAAAATTTTTTCTTCAATCATTTCCGGCGGCGTAAAATTGGTGGCCAATTTTTTTGAAATCTTATCAAGAAAATAAATTTCTCCTCCCCGCCATTGGCTTTTGAGAACGGGCTTGGCCGCTGAATTTACTTTCGGTTTTTTAAACTCTTCTTTGGGCAGCTCTTTTAAGGCTTCTTTCATAAACGCGTTCCACATCGGCGCGACGATAAAACCCGCCACCTTTTTTTCCATCGGGGAGTTGTCGTTGTTTCCCGCCCAGGCGCCCAACGCGAAATTCGGCGCGTAGCCGACGATCCAGGCGTCGCGATAGTCGTTGGTGGTGCCGGTTTTGGCCGCCACCGGCCGGTCGGGAAAATAAAGCCAGGAATTTTCTCCAAAAGCGGGCGCGCGCGCCTTATTATCCGAAAGCGCGCCGTTGATCAGGCGAGCGGTTTGCTCATCCAAAATTCTTTTTTCTTCGGGCTGATGTTCTTCTAAAATTTTTCCGTTGGCGTCTTCCACTTTTTTTATAAAATAAGGCGCGGCTTTCACGCCGTCGTTCGCGAAAACAGCGTAAGCGCCGACCATTTCCAAAAGCCTTACTTCGCCGCCGCCCAAAACCAAGGTCAGACCGTATCTTTGAGGGTCGGTCAGGGTGGTCAGTCCCATTTCTCGCGCGGTTTTTATAGTGTCCATCAGGCCGGCCAGATATAAAGTTTTGACGGACGGCACGTTAATGGATTGAGCCAAGGCCTCTTTCATCGTGATCGGCCCCCGGAAAATATTATCATAGTTTGCCGGATGATAGCATTTGTCTTCGTGGTTCGGATTTTTGGCTAAAATTTCGGCGGTTATTTTTTTCTGGACTTCCACGTCGGGATCGCAGTCGGGATTAAATTCCGTCGCTAGGTCAAAAAGCGCTGTTTCAGGAGTGTATCCTTTTTTAAACGCCGTGGCGTAGGCGAACGGTTTAAAAGCTGAGCCGGGCTGGCGGCTGGCCAGGGCCGCGTTAAAATTTCCTTCAAAAAGGCAGTTTACGCCCGGGGCACACCCTTTTGGCTCCGGCTCCGCAAAATAATCTTTTGACCCGACCATTGCTAAAACAGCGCCGGTTTTAGGATTGACCGCTGCCAGCGCGGTGTTGAGAGCGTTGAATTTTTCTTTGTTTTCTTTGGCATATTGTTCCGCGATTTCTTCAGCTTTTTTTTGAAGATTCCAATCAAGGGTGGTGATAACTTTTAGTCCGCCGCCGGAAACGGCTTCTTCTCCGTATTTGTCTTCCAAATATTGTTTTACCATTATTGTGAAATGAGGCGCCTTTAAGGTTTCATTTTTGTTTCTGTCCAAAAACTCCACTTTTTCTTTCTGGCCGGCCTCTTTTTCTTCGTTGCCGATAAAATCAAGGGCGGCCATTCTTTCTAAAACGAGATTTTTTCTTTTTTCCAGCTCGTCTTGATGCTGGCCGTAAGGCGAATAATAACTGGGCGCCTTGGGCATAGCCGCGAGATAGGCGGCTTGAGCCAAATTAAGGTCTTTGGCGTTTTTCGCGAAAAAGGTTTGGGCCGCGGCTTCAATGCCATAACTGCTTGAGCCGTAAGGAATTTCGTTTAAATAAATCTCAAGAATTTTTTCCTTGGGATATTGCCTTTCTATTTTTAACGTTAAAATAAGTTCTTTTAATTTGCGGGTTAAGGTGCGTTCCGGCGTTAAAAAACTGTTTTTAATCAGCTGCTGGGTGATGGTGGAGCCGCCCTGGGTAATTTCTCCCGCCAGAAGGTTGGCGATGAACGCCCGGCCAATGGAAAAAAGATCAATTCCCCGGTGGTAGTAAAAATTATTGTCTTCAATGGCCACGGTGGCGTTTTTGACGTGGCGGGGAATTTGGGAAAACGGAATCAACGTTCTTTTTATGTCCCGATGAATATCGTATAAAAGCGTTTCAGCGTTTTGGTCGTAAATTTTAGTGGACTGCACGATTTTTCTTTCCAAAAGAGCGTTAAAGTCCGGAATTTTAACGGTTAAAGCAAAAATACCAAAAATGCCGGCTGAAACGGCGCCGACGAGCAAAGAGAACATAATAATTTTTTTTGCCAGAAATTTCATTTAATTATATACTAACATACAGACAAGCGAAAAAATTATCAATAATTCGCCTTAAATTACAAAAAACAGTATTTCGTAATTCAAGGTAGTTTATGAAAATTGCCGATCTAAATAAAATTCAAGAAGTTTTAACCCGCGGGGTCAGGGAAGTGATTGAAAAAGATCATTTGGAGCGGCGGCTGCGGCAAGGCGAGCCGTTGCGGGTTAAATTCGGCATTGATCCCACGGCTAAGGATTTGCATCTGGGCAACGCGGTGGCTTTGTGGAAATTGAAAGAATTTCAAGATTTGGGACATAAAATTGTTTTGATCATCGGTGATTTTACCGCTCGCATCGGCGATCCTTCGGGCCGGAGCGCGGAAAGAAAAACGCTTACCGAAAAAGAAATAAAAGAAAATATGAAAACCTATAAAAAACAAATAGGGAAGTTTTTGGATTTAAAAAAGGCCGAGATAATTTATAATTCTCAACATTTGTCCAAGTTGAGTTTTGCCGAAATTTACCGGATTGCTCATTTTTTCAGCGTCAATCAGATATTTGAAAGAGACATGTTCCAGGAAAGAAGAAAAACCGGCAGGCCCGTCTGGCTTCATGAGTTTTTTTATCCGGTATTTCAGGCCTATGATTCAATAGTCGTAAAAGCGGACATAGAAATAGGAGGCAGCGACCAACTTTTTAATATGATGATGGGAAGACAGTTGCAGTCGCGCTTTAATCAGCCGGCGCAAGATATCATCACTACAAAATTATTGGTTGGGATCGACGGCGTCAAGAAAATGAGCAAAAGTTACGGAAATTATATCGGCATCCAGGAGTCGTCAAATGAACAATATGGAAAAATAATGTCAATCAAAGATGAGTTGATCGGCGAATATTTTGAGCTTTGCACTTTTCTTCCGAAGGAAGAGATAGAACAGATTAAAAAGAAATTGGAAAACAAAAAAATAAATCCTCGGGACGCGAAAATGCGGTTGGCGCGGGAGATTGTGAAAATTTATCACCATGAAAAAGCGGCCGGCCGGGCCGAGGAAAATTTTAAAAAAATTTTTCAAAAAGGCGCTTGGCCGGAAAAAATGCCGGAAGTTTTTATAAAATCTCCGATAAAATTGTCAAAAATTCTGCTCGCGCAAAAAATCATCCCTTCAAACGCGGAGTTCAGGCGGCTGGTAAAATCTCGGAGCGTTGAAATTGATCAAAAAACAGTTTCCGACGTTAATTTAATAATCAGCGGGCCGGCGGCGGTCAGAATAGGCAAGTTTAGATTTTTAAAAGTAAGTTTTAAATAACCAAAAATCCCGCCGCGGCGGGATTTTTGGTTATAATTTTAAATTAATTCGCCGCTTTCTTCGTCTTCATCCGCGCCTATTTCCGTCGGATTCATTTCCGTTTCATCTCCTATTTCAGCAATTTCATCGGTATCATCTTCATCTTCAAAGTCTTTATTCAAAAGCGTGTTTTTTGAAATAAAATCCATACGCTATTAGTAAATATTTTTAATAAATCGACCCCTTCCCGTGTTTTAACAAACCTATTTATTTTGTAAAGAGGGAGGCTGATTTCTGGGGATAAGTTTTGTTAAAAATAAAATCAATATGGTCTTTGATGGCTGAAAGCCGTGAGCGCCACGGCCAGGGCGTCTGTCGCGTCGTCATGTTTCGGCATAATCTTTAATTTTAAAAGCATTTTGACCATATTTTGGATTTGTTTTTTATCCGCCTTGCCGTAACCGCAGACCGCGGCTTTGATTTCCAGCGGAGTATATTCTAAAACCGGTATTCCGGCGGCAGCGGCCAGATAAACCGCCACTCCTCTGGCTTCGGCCACCCGAATGGCGGTTTTTTGATTGGCGGTAAAAAAAAGTTTTTCAATCGCCATTGTTTCGGGGCGGTGTTTGGCGATTATTTTTTCAATTCCTTCGCCGATTTGCCGGATTCGTTCCTGATAAGGTGTTTTGCTGTTTGTTTCAAAACAGCCGGCTTCTTCCGTGAAATAATTATTTTTCTCCCGTCGGACGATCGCCCAGCCCATTCGCCCGAAACCCGGGTCAATGCCGAGAATTTTATTGGCGTTTATTTTATTGTTTTGCATTTGTAAAAATTTCCTGCACGTCGTCGTGGCTGTCAAGTTCTTCAATTAATTGGCCAAGCGCGGCGGCGTTTTGTTCGCTTAGGGCAAGCGGAGTTTTGGTTTTCCATTTGCCGTTGATTCGTTCAAACGCCCAAGCGACCGCGCCGGTCCCCGCCAGTTTGCCGTTATGCTTGGAAAGGATGTGTTTTATTTCCGAAACCGTGCGATTTTTATTGTCCGTGATCGTTTCAATAATAATCGCCGCGCCGCCCGGGCCGTAGGCTTCGTATCTGGCGGCTTCAAGTTGGGCGCCTTCCAGTTGGCCGCTGCCTTTTTTAATGGCGCGTTCAATGTTTTCCGCGGGCATATTGGCGGCTTTGGCTTTTTCCGCGGCCGCGCGAAGGTCGGGATTGGCGTTCGGATCAGCGCCCTTTCGGGCCGTTATTTGAATCATTTTTACAAGCTTGCCGAAAACTTGCCCGCGTTTAACGTCGGTTTGCGCTTTTTTATGTTTTATTTGAGACCATTTGGAATGTCCGCTCATAAAAAATGTAAAATGTAAAAATCAAAATGCAAAATTTAGGTAAATTTAAAATTTTATTGCCATTTTAATTACGATTGTTTTTTACGCATTCTAAAATAATATTTTTGATTTGTTCGGGGCGGGGGGCGTCTTTGATTGTAAAAGATTGCGTGCCGGCGGTCTGAATCCTGATATTCCCAAATTTAAAAATAGCGGCGGTAAAATTAGGAATTTCAATCGTAATATCTTGAATGCGCGAGAGTTCAAATTCTGAAATCTCCCGGCGGAAAAGGCCCTTTTGTTCAATATCAATAATTCGTTTATTGGTCACAATCCATATATCCAGATAAAAATCCACCCAAAAAATAAAAGCCGCGAGCAAAATAATCAAAACATAAATAGCTGAAAAAAATGTTGCCAGCGCGAGGTATGTCGGCAGATAGCCGGTCACGACGGTCAGAAAGACGGCGGCCGCTGAAAGCATCGCGGCAATGAAAGTCATTTTGCCGGCAATCACCAGCCAGTGCCGGTGAATGGATAAAATTATTTTTTCTTCCGGTTTAAGATGCAGCATTTTAAAACGAAATTATTTCGTTCCACGGCGTTAAAAAAAAGAGCAGGGCGGAAATTATTATGAACACGGCGATCGCTCCTAAAAAAATATTAGTGACCCAGCGATATTTGTCCTGAGGCAGAACGTATTTTTGAATTTGCCAAAAAATCGCGGCGATAAATAAAATATAAAATATTAAAAATAAAATATAAACGATCAGCGGAACAATCATAACAGCTTTGATTGATTATTTTTAGGCGGCGTTTTACCAAGATGTTTGAATGCTTGCGGCGTGGCGAGGCGGCCGCGCGGGGTCCTTTCAATAAACCCTAGCTGGATAAGATACGGTTCATAGACTTCTTCAATGGTGGCCGCTTCTTCTGAAATAGAGGCGGCAATGGTTTTGACGCCCACGGGCCCGCCGTTGAATTTTTCAATAATAGTGCTGAGAATCTGGCGGTCGTGCGCTTCCAGCCCTTTTTCGTCAATTTCCAAAAGT
>ERZ1292623.1388-Hain-H51-01um-R1-1388-length-23455-cov-15_pt1 | contig 18406 bp, 26 predicted proteins | sample MGYA00564398_ERZ1292623 | MGnify/ENA primary metagenome ERZ1292623 (study PRJEB36523, sample SAMEA6512633) | groundwater metagenome | collected 2019-01-07 | study: AquaDiva: Metagenomics assemblies of 32 groundwater samples | reverse complement strand
AAAATGGCTATAAAATAGTAAAATGAATAAGGTAGAACTAAAAATAAAAGGAATGGAATGTGCTAGCTGTGAAGTTCTGCTCGAAAGAAAATTTAAAGAACTTGATGGCATTACAGAAGCTAAAGTTAATCATGCAACAGGCAAGGCAACTCTTACTGGTTTCAATATTCCTCCTCTTCAACAACTTCAAGATACACTTAAGGATACCAAATATCGCATAGTAAAAGAAGATAATCTAAAAGGGAATTCTGAACATTTTACCATAAAAAAAGACCATATTGAGATTGGAGCTATTTTTCTTATTGTTGTCGCTCTTTATTTAATCCTTAAACAATTTGCTATATTGCCCAATATCGGAATTAGCGAAAACATGAGTTACGGGCTTATCCTTTTAATCGGTCTTGTTGCTGCTTTTTCAACATGTATGGCCGTATCCGGTGGTTTATTATTAGCTGTTTCAACAAAATATAATGAAAACCATCCTGCCTTAACAGGTGTTCAGAAATTCAAACCACATATCTACTTTAATATTGGGAGGATTCTTTCATACACCATCCTGGGGGGCATCTTAGGAGCACTAGGGTCATTAATTATACTCTCGGCTAGGATAAGTGGTATTATCACTATTGTAGCAAGCATAGCAATGCTCATTTTAGGTTTACAACTTCTTAAGATATTCCCCTGGCTTAATCGCTTTACGTTCAAGATGCCTAAGTTTATTGCCCATAGAGTTCATGATGTAAGCACAACAAATAGCAAAGTTACACCATTTGGACTCGGTGCAGCAACATTTTTCCTTCCGTGTGGTTTTACCATGGCACTTCAATTATATGTCTTGAGCACAGGAAGCTTTATTGTAGGAGCACTATCAATGCTCGCTTTCTCTTTAGGCACTCTTCCAGGACTTATATCAGTAGGTGCGGTTTCAAGTTTTTCAACTGGAACATTTAAAAGATATTTTGTAAAATTTACTGCAGTGCTTGTAATTCTTTTAAGCATTTTTAATGCAAATAATGCATTAGCACTTGTTGGAAGCCCTCTTAATTTTGATTCACTGTTGCCGTCAGCAAGTGCTTCAACAAATGGAAATGCTGATATTAAAATTATAGATGGCAAACAAATAGTAGACTTAAAGGTTGATGGATTGGATTATTATCCATCACAGTTTACAATTTTGGAAGATGTCCCTGTAGAATGGCGTATTGATGGTAAAAATGCAGTTGGATGTGCGAGAGTTATCTCAGTTCCTGGCCTTGGAATTACAGAATTTCTTCCTCAAAATCAAATAAAAACTATTACATTTACTGCAAAAGATCAAGGTACTATAAGATTTAGCTGTACTATGGGAATGGCAGGTCCTGGTACATTTAATGTTGTTCCCAATACCGAAGGAATCAAAGGCGCAGAGATTTTAAATAATAATAATCAACCAGAAAAAATCCCTAATGGCCCAACCCAGAAACTTTCAATGGAAATCTCTAGAGAACGAGGATTCTATCCCAATAGTTTTACTGTAAGGAAAAATATTCCAGTAGAACTTAACATAGATACTAAACTTCCTTTGCGAGGATGCATGAGCACCCTTATCATCCCAGATTATAATGTCGCTCATTTATTATCTTTAGGTAAAACAACCCTTAAGTTTACGCCAACAACAGAAGGAACTGTACCATTTACTTGCAGTATGGGCGCCAGAATGGGAGAGTTTATTATTACTGATTAAAATGGAAGGGAAAAAAACTAAATTAAAGGTTAAAGTGGAAAATTCACAAGAAAAAAGCGAACAACCATTAATTCAGGAAAATGCTGTTAAAGAGAAAAAAGAAAATGTATTTTCAACTATTTTTAATATTCTAAAGCAAGGCAAAAAAAATTTTTTTATACTATTAATAATATCTTTACTTTTTTATTCTTTCCTTTATGGGTTATGGAAGATACCAATTGTAAATTTTGGGATTAATAGATTATCAAACATTGGCATTTCGGACTATTTATTCGTTTTTGTAATATCTCTCTTAATCTCATTCTTCTTTAGTCTATTCTTGTATGAAAGAAAAGAAAAACTTCGCTCAGAATCCTATTTTGGGGGATTTAGTGGTGGTTTTGTGGCACTTATATCGGGAGTTTGTCCGGTATGCCAAAGCATAGCACTAGTTGCATTTGGGAGCACGTTATTAAGTATACCAACAACATTTTTAACTCCCTACTTGGGTTTCTTAAAATTTTCTTCCGTGGTATTACTCGGATTAGCTGTTTATTTTAAGGCGGACAGTATTTATACAAAAACATGTAAGACAGTATCTATATCAACACTTATAGGCACTGTTAAATCTAAAAAAGATCCTGCTATATTTAGAAGCAATTTTCTTTTTAGTGCTATTACTCTGTTAGTTATTCTACTATCTATTAATCAAATTATGATTCCAAAAGCATTTGCTTTCGTTCAAGCCGGAACAACCGGAACTGTTAACATAGGAAACTTTGAATATGGACCAAAGATTACCTTAAAACCAATGCCTCTTGCTGTTGGAGAGCAACCGAAAATTTCCGGATATAAAACAAAGGTAAAATCCTTACCGACAATAAGTGAATTATCTATAACACCTCTAACAGGAGATGCTGTTCAGGATTTACTTAATAACGTTATTCCGAAAGGGACTCCTTGGTACGGGCAAGAAGCTGGTGTAAGTTTTGATGATCCAATAAAGGCCCAGAACTTATGGGCAAAGGGGAGATCTATCCAGCTTGATGCGCAACAAGAAGAAAGGTGGAAAAGAATTGTAAATTCCTTTAGTTGTGATTACTGTTGTGGTTCTCCACAAAACCCAACAATTATTACCAGATGTGGCTGTGCTCATGCCGCAGCTGCCCAAGGCATGGCCAAGTGGTTTATTAAATATTACGGCGATAAATATTCAGATGAAGGGATTTATGGAGAGATGGCAAGATGGTATGCTTTATGGTACCCTAAAGGAACAATAGAAAGGATTATTCAGGAAGCACAATAAAATGATGAGGGAGGTAAAAAATGGAAAGAAAAGAAATACTAATGGTAGTTTTGATTGGTGCATTGTTATTAACAACGGCTGTGCAAAGTATACAGTTGATAGGTTTCAGTAATGCACAAGTTGTAGTTCCAACTACAAGTAGTGGTAGTGCGACTTTAACTAGTTCTAGCCCTACAGGAAGCCCGTCCGCAAGTGTAAGCAAACAGGCAAGTTTACAAAATATTCCAACAATGGTCGGTGGTTGTTGATATCTAATTAATATAAAAAATTAAGAGAACAGAATGGAAAAAAAGGATAACCTATTAAATAGAATTCTCTATATAGGATTAGCCCTAGCAGTCTTATTCTCTATTGTAAATATTTTTTTGATTCAAGAACGAAAAGAAAAACTTGCAGAGGCTAGAGAAGTAATTAAAGAGCAACTGAGACCTGCAGAGTTAGAAGTTATTAAGCTAACTCTTACTAATTGTAATAATTGTTATGATATTGAGAAAGGTCTAGAAGAACTTAAAAAACAAAATATTAATATAACAAAGGAAGAATCTTTATTTTTTGATTCTACCCGAGCAAAGGAGCTAATAACAAAATACAATATAAAAAAATTTCCAACTTTGATTATTAGCGGCGAAATAAATAAATCTGAACAGCTTACTAAGTACTTTACAAATGTTGGCGAAATAATAGATAACATTATTATTTATAAACCACAACTTCCCCATTATGACGATATTTTAAAGAAAGTTATTGGACTGGTACCCATTATCAATATTGTTGATTCTTCCTGTAAAGATTGTGCCAGCTTGGCAGATATTCCGAGAGGATTGAAATTAGCTGGCATAGTAATCACTGATGAAAAATCCGTAGATTACAATAGTAAAGAGGGACAAGACTTAATTAAGGAATTTGGAGTAAGACAAGTACCAGCAATACTAATCTCAAAAGAAATAGATAATTATGAAATATTTAAACAAGAACTACCTAATCTAAACCTAACTGAGAAAAAAGGATTTTATGCAGTACATTCCGTTATTCCACCTTATAGAGATTTAAATACAGATAGTGTCGTGGGTCTTGTTGATATAATCTTACTAATTGACAATTCTTGTATAGACTGTTATAATGTCAATGTCAATAAACAAGTATTGAAAAGATTCGGTATAGCGATTAATAGTGAAAAAACTTATGATATTAACTCTAAGGAAGGAGCGGAACTTAAAAATAAATATAAAATAACAAAGGTACCAATACTTATTGTTTCTCCAGAAGCAAAAATTTATGCTAATTTTGTTAGAGCCTGGAATAATGTTGGAACCATAGAAAAAGATTCTTGGTTCATAATGAGAAAACCGGAGATATTAGGGGAATACAAGGATGTAGAAATTGAAGGATAATTATAATGCGATAAAAAATAAGTAATATAATTTATGATAGCAAACATGAAAAAGCCAAAAAAATATGTCCTAGTCTTGATATTTATTTTATTTTTTCTAGGTGGCATTCTTTATATTAAATTTTCAAACAAAAAGGAGACAGTAGATTACACAATTCCTTTACCAGAGGAAGTTGTAGCTCAATATTTTACTGCTTGGAATAATAAAAATTATCCAGATATGTATGCTACATTATCAGATGGTTTCAAAAAAATAGATCCCTATGCAAAAGATCTTGCCACCTTTAAGGAATTTTCAAGTTCACAAAGAATAGAAAATATAGAAATTATTAATATCAAAGAGATTTCTAATGACGACTTAACAGCAGCAGTGTCTTATTCAGTAAATTTTATATTGGCTGATGGGACTGAAAGACAATTTTCTGATAAGTTTAGTCTTAAACTCAGACAAGGAGATGTAATAAGAGGGTGGAAACTGATACATCCCTATGGAGAAAATATTGATACAAGCTAAAAATGAAAAAGCTAAAACCGGTGATCATTAGCGGTATTGTTGGTTTAATCACATTTACTGTTTTTGGAATTTTAACAGTAATTATACCTAATAATTTTTTTATAAGAATGACTCCAATTTATTGGTATGACTATATATTTTTAGTCTTGACATCTGCACTTATAGGAATTTATGTTGGCTTCTGGTACTATACAAAAAAAACAACCTCAAAATGTAGATATGGCGCAGTAGGAGGTACGGCGGGTGGTTTATTTTCGTTTGGCTGTCCAATTTGTAATAAGTTACTTGTTTTACTTTTAGGTTTTACTGGTGTTATGACTTACTTTGCACCGCTTCAACCAATACTGGGTATAGCTAGTATATCTGTATTGGGTTTTGTTGTATATAAACAATATCAATTATTACCTAGAGGTATTAAAGCAAGATGACAGAAAAAACAAGATGCGGGATTTGTGATAGAACATTTAAGGATGCAAACGGATTATTAATGCATAATTCTGCAAAACATCCGGAGTTAGTTAAGAAACCAAAAAAACCTTTGCCAGTTAAAAAGATTAGGAATTGGATAATTTGTTTAGCTTTTATTAGTTTAATTATTTGGATTGTTTATGCATTGATTCCCGATAATGAAGTAAAAGAATTAAATGTTAATTTTGATAGTGAAGAAGTCAATATCCCAAGCGGAGCAGTTCACTGGCACCCTAGATTAACAATAAAAATTGATGACGTGGAGTTTAAAATTCCTACTGGAATAGGAATAAATATCGGAAAGATTGCAGACACTTATCTAAGTGGAATGAGAATGTCTCCAACGCACACGCATGAAAGTGATGGAACAATTCACTTAGAAAATAATAATCCGAGTAAAAAGCCAGAAACTCTTACATTAAGCTACTTTTTCTATATTTGGAATAAGCAATTTAATTCGTCGTGCATTTTTGAATATTGTACAGATAAAGGAGAATTAAAAATGTATGTTAATGGAAAAGAGAACAGAGAATTTGAAAATTATATAATGAGAGATAAAGATGTGATTCTTATAGAATATACTTCAAAAGATAAAAATGATTCAATCTAAAATAAAAAAAAGAAAAAAGAAAAATCAAAGAAATTTAAGCGAAAAGGCAGTTATTATTTTCATGATTTTAATTATGGTCTTTTCTAGCGTTGTACTTATTTATATGATAAAGTCATTTTTTTTCAAGATGAACAATAATCAAAATTCAATTATTTTTAGTAATCCAATGGGATCTAAATTGAGCAGAATGTCACTTACCTCATTTGATATTCAGCTTGCAAAGAAATTCATGGATAAAAATAATGATGGCTTATGCGATAGTTGCGGTATGGATGTAAATTTATGTATCGACTCGGGGCAAATAGAGTGCAACATGGATTCTAAATCCACAATTGGTGTTTTAGGCTCTCAACATGTTCATGCTGATTGGAAGTTATATCTAAATGGTAAATTAGTAGAGGAAAGTTTATTAGAATCATTAGCAATGGACATGTCAAAAATAGGTAATAGGATTACTAGTAGTTTCATACATTTAGATAAGGGAGCTCCTGCTCCTGAAAAAACAGGAGATATAATTCATATGCATGCTACAGGAGTTCCTTTATGGATGTTTTTTGATAGTATTGAATTGAGATTGCCAGAGGGAATGAAGGCATATATAAATGGAAAAGAAGTATCAGATTATAAAAATTATGTTTTCAATGATTTGGATAAAATTTTAATAACAGATGGTGAAGGAGATTTGTCAGAAGAATTAGACTCTGTAACGGACTTTGCTAAAAATCATTAGGAGGGGAAATATGAAAATAGAAGATTTCGCATATATTGTAGAAACGAAAAAAAGTTTACGATTAACCTTTATACCAATAAACAACAGTTCCCTCGCTATCGACATGTTTTCTGCAAAATTCTTCAAGTTTAGAGAAGTTTTAGCCGAGAAATTAAGGAAAAATGGAAAAATTGTCAAGAAATTTAGATAATGAGCATAAAAAAATTGATTTGAAACAGATCGATAATGTATCAAAAATAGCATTGATTATTTTAATTGCTATAGTTGGATATTTCTTGATATTTTTAATTATAAGTTCATTATTAACACCTAAACAAACACCTATGATGCAGATGATGAGTGAAATGATAGGAACTAATATGATGAGCTTTTCTACAACAAATTCAATTATCATAAATCTCATTTCTTTAGTTTTTGGTGTAGGTTTAGGATTTTTAGCTTCATTATACGTGTTTAGAGCAAAAACAGAAGATAAAGAATACAATATTCTAAGAAAAGCTTTGTCAGACGATGAAAAGAAAATTTTAGATGAGATTAAAAGAACTGGAGAAATAACACAAGATTCATTAAGGTTTAGATTAGAATGGAGTAAAGCAAAAGTTTCAACAATCTTGACAAATCTTGACAAAAGAGGATTAATACAAAGAGAAAGAATTGGAAAAACATACAAAGTGTACTTACAAAAATAATGGTTTAAAACGGTTTAAGTGGCAAAGTAGTTATAACGGCTTTACTACCGCAATATGCGGTGATGTAATATGAAAAAAATAATATTTGTTATGATTGTTGCTTTATTGTTAAATTTGAGTTTAGTTAATGCAATCACGCAACAAGAAATCAGCGAAGCTAAAATCCTGATTGATTCAAAAGCAGACTGCAAAAGTTTATCAAACCCTCAGTTAGAAATTATCGGCGAATATTATATGGAACAAATGCATCCAAAAGAAAGCCATGAACTCATGCATAAGATGATGGGGCTTAAGGAAGGCTCTGAAGCAGAAGAGCAGTTTCATATTAATATGGCAAGAACGATGTATTGTGAAGAATCTGGCGGAATGATGGGTTCTGGAGGTATGATGGGAATGATGCCTATGATGATGAACATGATGGGAGGTAATATGATGGGTGGACAAAATATACAAAGCGGTACAATACAAGGAATGATGGGAAACTATGGATATGGCTTTGGTTATTGGAATTTTGTAAATATCCTCTATATAATTTTATTAATTGGACTAATAATCTTAGTTTATCTCTGGAGTCTAAAATTATGGAGAAATATGAAAAATAAAGGCAGCAAAAAATGACGTATGATGCAAAAGAACACTGGGAAAGCATTTATCAAACAAAAAAGCCCAATGAAGTAAGCTGGTATCAGGATAAACCCAATACATCGCTCAAATTGATAGCTGAGGTTGGTCTGGGAAAAAATGCTAGTATTATTGACATTGGCGCTGGAGATTCAAAGCTTGTGGATAATCTTCTTGATATTGGTTTTAGGAACATAACTGTATTGGACATATCTTCTACGGCGTTGGAAAAAGCAAAGAAAAGGCTAGGGAATAGGGCAGATGCTGTTAAATGGGTAGTGTCTGATTTAAGAGAGTTTGAGACAAGCGATAGATATGATATTTGGCATGACAGGGCTGTGCTTCATTTCTTAACAGCAGAAGAAGACATTAATAAATATGTAGAAGTCATAAGACGATTCTTAAAACCAAATGGTTACTTAATTCTTTCAACATTTTCAGAGAATGGGCCAAAAAGATGCAGCGGGCTGGACGTAAAGCAATATTCAGAAGATTCCGTAAAAGAATTGTTTAGCAATTTTGAGCATGTAAAAAGTTTTGAAGAAGAGCATTTAACTCCTTTGGGAGCTAGCCAAATCTTCATATATAGCATCTTTAGAAAAGGTGGTGAAAAATGAATGTTGGTGATTTTGCATACATTGTTGAAACAAAGAAGGATTTTGAAGAAGCCGTTGTTTCTGTACTTAAAAGTATAGAGAAGAAAGGGTGGTCTGTTTTCAGCATTTATGACCTAAAAGAGCGGCTTGTTGCAAAAGGTTTTACTCATTCGGGAATGAAAATAATAGAAATTTGCTCTGCAAAGCATGCTGACAAATTTCTAAAGAAAAATAAACTTGTTTCATTATGCATGCCATGCAAGATAAATGTATTGGAGGATGAAGATTCTGTGATTATTGTAGGAATGCGTCCTAAGTTGTTGCCTCAACTTTTCAATGAAATTAGTTCTGCAGAAACTGCGGAAGCTGATACTGATATAAAAGAAATAATAGATAATGCAAAATAGATGAAATAACCAGATAGCAACATAAAATGAAAAAACCAAAAAGAAAAAAGATCGCTATTGAAGAAAAAGTAGCTGGCATTTCCACTAGTTTATCTGGTGGTTTAAGTTTTCTAGGTGGTTGGCAGGTATGCCATAATATTTGTTTATGGTTAATCGCTTTATTAGCCGTATTCGGAATAACCCTAGTAGGAATGCCTTTATTATTTTTGACAAAAGTTGCAATTCCTTTTTGGATAATCGCAGTTATGTTATTTTTTATAACTTTAATACTATATTTTAAAAAAAAGTGTATTTCAAAGAATTTAATAATATTAAATGCTGGAATTATAATTGCAGGCATTCCCTTTAAAGAAATTCAAAGCTATTCTTCAGTATTTCGGATTGTGGGTTTTGGTTTAATCATTATAGCTATATTCCGCTATATCAAAGAAAAACTAAGAAACAAATAAAAGCAATAAACGATGTAGACCTAATTAACAGCATGTTTAGTAATCTTTAAATTACAACTTTTATGCTTTTTACACCAAGTGTAGCATTTTTGTGCTAGATCCATGGTTGGATACTTAAAATGACAAATCTTACACTGATATGTTTTCATTCTACGCTCCCTTTGATTATTTTTGCGAGGTAAGTATATGGATTGAAATTTTTTATTGTTATTGCTGTTCCATATTCACTGAAAAGATTCATAAACTCTTTAGGAGAATAAAAAACACTCCCCATATGAGCCAATTTATTTTCCATAAAATCAATTAATTTTCCCCCCAGATGCAATCTATTAAATTCTATAACGATCAGTGTGCCATCATTTTTAAGAACGCGCAATATTTCCTGGATAGACTGATGAATCGTTTTTCTATATTCTTCTGGCGCGTAACCGTTAGTAAAATGATGAAAGGAATCTACGCAGTAGATAAGATCAAATGTTTTGTCATCAAATTCTAAATGCTGCGCTGTGCCAACTATTGCTTCGAGCCTCTTAGCTCTTATTCTGTTTAGCATCTTTTGCGATGGATCTAGAACTACAACTTTGCGAACATCTGGAATAAAATATTGTGCGATTGATCCTGTTCCGCCACCAATATCCAAAACGATATCTCTTGCCTTCGGTTTGGCTAATGCCTTTATTGCTTTGTAATATTGCTTTGGTCGCGAAGATAATCTAGAAAGAAGATCGCACAACCATGCGCATTTATCAAAGTGCGTACAAAGGACTGGTTGCTCAACATTATGGGAGTGGGCAGAATATTCTTTTAGATCAGTTTTCATGTTTCGCGCAAGATTCACAACAGAATATTAATTTTTTTCCTCTGATTGTCTTTTCAAAACCATGCTTATAGATTTCACACCGACAGTGAGCGCATTTCTGAACCCTTGATTCTACTAAAGAGTCTATGATGTCGTTAAATCTAGTTAGTAGGTCATTGGTGAATTTTTTTCCTTTTTTTGTCAGAAAATATTTCTTCTTACCTCTAGCTTCAATCTTTTTATGCTCAATAAGTTTATTTTTCTCCAAAGCTTTCAAAAACGGATAAACGTGTGAAGCACTTATTTCTTTTCCAAAATTTGCCTCTAGTGCCTTTATTAGTTCATAACCATGTTTGGGCCCTTTATGTAGCAAAATAATAGTGCAGAATTTGACTATATTAGTTATTTTTATATCGTTCATATAAATATTTAAACACCACAAAGTTTATATATTTTTTGATATATCAAAATATGATATATTAAAATGAAGAAAACATCAATAATCTTTCTTTGCATTTTATTATTTAGCACAATAACTATTGCTAATGAGAATTTTGATGAGGCAGTAAAGTTGATAGAAAGTAAAACTCCATGTAGTGGATTAACAGAAGACCAGTTGGAAATGATGGGAGATTACTATATGGAGCAAATGCATCCTGGAGAGCTTCATGAAATAATGGATGCTCGAATGGGCGGAGAAGACTCAGCACAATTAAAACAAGTCCATATCAATATGGCAAAAATGTTCTATTGCGGGCAATCTAATGTTATGCCTATGGGCATGATGAATATGATGATGAATCGAGGAGGTAGTAATATGATGGGTTTTTATGGTTCTCCTTATGGATATTGGGGCTTTGGCCCCTTTGGAATGGTAATGGTGATTTTATTTTGGTTAGTTATAATTTGGCTCGTGGTGTGGGCAATAAGGCAATTTACAATGCACAAGGAATCATCGCTGGACGTTTTAGAAAAAAGATTTGCTAAAGGAGAAATAAGCAAAAAAGAATATCTAGAAATGAAAAAAGAACTAAGAAAATGACTAGAAAAAAATGGAAGAGAATATTGGCAAGACAGATAGAATAATCAGATTTTTATTGGGAGTAGGATTATTTTATTTAGTCTTTATAACAAATAATAAGTTGTTAGTAATATTGTTTACTATATTTGCAACAATTTCAATATTAGAAAGTTTCATTGGTTTTTGTGGCATCTATAAGATGTTACATATAGATACAAAAAAATGATTAAATAAGTCTCATGGCTGAAAAACTTGATTTGAATGTAAAAGGTATGCATTGTGCTAGCTGTGTGCTTAGAGTAGAAAGAGCCTTAAAAAAAGTACCAAACGTAAAAGAAGCGAATGTAAATCTTGCTACAGAAAGAGCTACTGTTACCTATTCTGATAAACTTGATTTAAATATGTTAAAAAAAGAAGTCCAGAAAATAGGCTATGATATAGAAACACCGCATGAAAAACATGACACGCATGCTATGGAAGGCCATGATCATGCTGCTATGCTTAAAGAAGAAGAAATAAAAGACCTTAGAAACAAATTTGTTTTGGGAGCGGTACTTTCTGCGCTTACCCTAGTAGGCACTTATCAGGAGTTTATTCCATTTTTAGAGTTTATACCGCGTAGTTCTATGTTTATCATTTTATTGCTTCTGACAATTCCTGTCCAGTTTTATTGTGGATGGATTTTTCACAAAAGCACATTACAAGGTTTAAAACACTTTAACTTTGATATGAATTCCTTGGTTAGCATAGGAACATTTGCGGCGTTCATCTACAGCTTGTTCGTTATCATATTCCCTGGCTTCTTTGAAGGCACATCATTGCAAGCAGAGGTTTATTTTGATACGGCCGCAGTTATAATAACATTAATACTACTTGGTAGATATTTAGAAGCAAAGGCTAAGTCAAGAACATCCTCAGCAATAAAGAAACTGATTGGTTTGCAAGCGAAAACTGCAACAGTGATAGTAAGAGGCAAGCATGTAAAAATTCTGATTGAGGAAGTAAAAATTGGCGATATTTTGTTGGTTAAACCAGGAGAAAAAATTCCAACGGATGGGGTAGTTGTTTCAGGCTACTCTTCTGTTGATGAAAGTATGATAACTGGTGAGAGCATACCTGTTGAAAAAAAAGTAAATGATGTTGTGATTGGAGCGACTATAAACAAAAATGGTGTTTTGAAAATAAAAGCCACAAAAATAGGCAAAGACACCATGCTTTCTCAAATAATAAAACTAGTAGAAGAAGCGCAGGGCTCTAAGGCTCCGATTCAAAGACTTGCTGATAAGATAGCCAGCGTGTTTGTTCCTGTTGTTGTCTTGATTGCTATTGCAACTTTTTTGATATGGTATTTTTTTGGCCCTGAGCCGGCTTTTAATTTTGCTTTGTTAAACTTTATAGGGGTATTAATAATTGCGTGTCCATGCGCTATGGGATTGGCTACACCAACAGCTATAATGGTCGGAACAGGAAAAGGCGCGGAATCAGGGATATTGATAAAAAATGCAGAAGCTTTAGAAATAGCGCATAAGGTAAATTCGATAATCTTTGATAAAACCGGGACACTGACGAAAGGCAAGCCAGAAGTTACAGATATACTCGCACTAAATACTTTTAAGGAAAAAGATGTTTTATTTTATTCGGCTATAGCAGAAAAACATTCTGAGCATCCTTTGGCAGAGGCTATTTTAAACTACGCCAAGAAATCAAAATTGAGTGTTCCTAATCCTGCAAAATTTGAGAATGTGCCTGGGCATGGCATTAAGGTAAGCTACGGTAAATATACGATACTGAACGGCAATAGGAGGTTATTGAAACAGCATAAGGTTAGTATTTCAAAATATGAGAAATTAATAACTAAACTTGAGAACGAAGGAAAAACTTCTATTATTGTGGCAGCAAATAAAAAGATTGTTGGGGTGATTGGAATAGCTGATACTGTCAAAGAAAGCGCTAAGGAAGCTATTGAGAGACTGCATAAACTCGATAAAGAGGTAATGATGATTACAGGAGATAATGAAAGAACAGGGAATGCAATCGGAAAACAATTGGGAATAGATAAGGTTTTAGCCAATGTTTTGCCGCATGAAAAGGCAGTTGAAGTTAAAAAACTTCAAAGTAAAGGCAAGGTAGTTGCTGCAGTTGGTGATGGCATTAATGATGCGCCAATGCTGGCTCAAGCTGATTTAGGAATCGCCATTGGTTCGGGAACTGATGTAGCATTAGAAACCGGAAGCATAGTGTTGGTTAAGAATGACATAAACGATGTTGTAAATGCGATGAAGTTAAGCAGATTTACCTTGAAAAAAATAAAACAAAACTTATTTTGGGCATTTATCTACAATGTGGCCGGAATACCGATAGCTGCGGGCATTCTTTATCCGTTTACAGGATTCTTATTAAACCCTATAATTGCAGCGGCGGCAATGGCATTTAGCTCTGTTTCTGTTGTAAGCAACTCGTTATTAATGAGAAGGTATAAGCTCTAGGTTTTTTATTCAAGACCACTTAATGCACCAGAGAACTAATAAAGGGCTTTGTAAACTTAATTAATGCTGGCTCTATTGGGCGTATAAATTAAGTATAATGTATTTATAGGATATATGACTTTTGGGTCTTTTCATATTTTTCAAAAAATGTAAAATAACTCTAAAAAGTGTATAGAATGAATATACTAAAGAATCTTTCTTTAATTTTTTGCCAAATTAGCATTAATTAATTTAACATACCCTAATAAAGAAAATCTTTTAAATAAGATAGATATATAGGTATGGATGAATAACAAAAAGCTTGGGGTTATTTTGCTTATAATCAGTGTGCTAGTATTTTTAATAATATTTAATTATACTACAAGGTTAGCTAGTACTAGCAAAGAAGTAGGATGTTTTAATGATGAAAGATGTAAGCCTGTTGAATCAGCGCTTTCCTTAAGTCATTTTGCATTTGGTGTTATTGGATTTATATTCGCTTTAGGATTCTTTTTGATGTTTTTTACTAGAGGAGAAGAAGCTATTGTTAAGACACTAGAAGAGAACAAGAACAAGTCATTAGCTGAGGAAAAATTTGATTTGATTTTGAAAGGATTGGATAATTTTGAAAAGAAAGTGATGGGTGCTATTAAGGAACAGGACGATATAACCCAAAGCACATTAAGAATAAGAACTGATATGTCAAAAGCAAAATTGAGCTATGTAGTTAATTATTTAGAAGAGAGGGTTTAATAAAAAGAGTTAAAAAAGGTAAGACTTTTGGAGTATTTCTAAAAGAAAGTTGTTAGCATTGATTTGATAATGACAAATGATAAAGGATTTATTCCTGCTGCAGGATTTAATATTCTTACCCCGCTATTTGATACACTTTGTAGTATAATTGGTTTGGGCAAGGAATATAGAAAAAGGATTATAAAAAATTTGCCTATCGAGAAAGATAAATTAAAAATTTTGGATGCCGGGTGCGGTACTGGCAGTTTGGCAATAGAATTAAAAAAATTAAATTCCCGATTAGTATTGTACGGTATAGACGCCGATAGTAATATTTTGGATATAGCAAAAAAGAAGGCTAAAGAAAAGAATTTGAGCATCTATTACCAACAAGGCGTTTTAGAAAAACTTCCTTTTCCTAATGAATATTTTGATGTTGTGTATAGCTCGTTAGTATTGCATCACCTTGGTACAAGAGAGAAACAAGAAGCCTTAAACGAAATCTATAGGGTTTTGAGAAAAGATGGTTTATTCTTGTTAGTCGATTTTGGCAAACCCAAAAACAAAGTAATGGCTATCTTTTCATTGTTTAGCGTAATTTTTGAAATGGGTTATGATAACTATATTGGAAAAATACCCAAAATGCTTAAAGAAGCAAAATTTAAATCTATTGAAAAAGTAGATGAGTATAGGTATAACATACATTTTTTAATTGCTAAAAAAAGATATTTATTAAATTGAATCAGAATATTTATATGCGTTTTATTGGAGTAAGAAGATGAATATATGGGGGGCTTGCTAAATATCTGATTACCGAATATGATTTTACTGCTGAGCAGATAGCAGATTTGTGGGATTTATCTGATGCTTGCGGCGGTCCAGGACATGCCGACCATGGCTAATTTGCCTTTATGAACGATCTGGAGTTTGAATTTACGTATTAAAGGCACTTTTCATGTTATCGTTCATAGGATTAATTATTTATATCTATATGGGTATTGGTTTTTATAAATAATAATCAGGAGGGTAAAATGGAAGAAAAAGCTGAAGGGACTGTCACATTAAAAAAATCTACATTATGGAAGATTAGTACTTTTGTTTTTGCAGGATTGTTTGTTATAAGCTTATTTACTGGAGGATTTGGAATTGGAGGTGGGGATTCTGATACAACTGGAATAGCAGTTGCACCAACACCAAACGCACCAAGCCCAAGCAGGCCAACTGGAGTTGCTTCGGTTAGTGCAGAAGAACTAATTGATGATGATCCTGTATTAGGAGATCCTGATGCTCCTGTGACTATGGTTGAGTTTTCTGATTTTCAGTGCCCATTTTGCGGAAGATTTAGAAGCCAAACATTTGATCAAATAAAAAAAGACTATATTGATACAGGAAAGGTCAAGTTTGTCTATAGGGATTTTCCATTACATAGCATCCATCCGCAAGCAGGAAAATCTGCTGAAGCTGCACAGTGCGCCAATGATCAAGAAAAATTTTGGGAATATCATGACAAGATATTTGAAAATCAACAATCATTAAGCATTGACAATTATAAGAAATGGGCTGATGATCTTGGTTTGAATACTAGAAAATTCAACGATTGTTTAGATTCTGGAGAATATAAAGATGAGGTTGAAAAAGATTTGGCTGATGCAACAAAGGCAGGAGGACAAGGAACACCATATTTTGTAATAGGGAACACGCCCGTTAGCGGCGCGCAGCCATATAGCAATTTTCAATCTGTAATTGAAGCAGAATTAGGAAAGGCAAAGTAGATTTATCAATTAAAACCAATATTTAAATAAGGTTTAGTAACAATAATACTATGGGATTCAAAGAAAGACTTGAAAAAATTAAGAAAGTAGCGATAACCAAACCTTATATTTATTCTTTCATAGCTATTTTTTTAGTTTATTTAATAATTAATATAATAATAAATCAGGTATACGTTACTTTTACAACGCTTTTTACAAATAATCTTAAGATAATTGTGCCTTATGTTGCGCTTAGTTTAGTGGTTGCTTTTTTGATTGCATTGAATATCAACCTAGTTATATTGAGGTTTAAAGAATTAAGAATGATAAATAAAGAAAGCGGGATGACTTTTTTTGGGGTTTTTGGAGGTCTTTTGGGTGGAGCGTGCCCCAGTTGCTTTGTAGGGCTATTTCCTGCTTTTTTAGGCTTGTTTGGAGTTACTGCAACTCTTAGCTCACTGCCTTTTTTTGGTATTGAGATATTGATTGGGTCTGCTGCATTTTTGATTATATCGATAGCTTTTTTAACTAGAGAGAATGTGTGCAAAGTCAGAGCTAAAGGAGGAAAAAATGAATAAAAAAATCGTAAATGTTTTCTTGATTGTTCTTTTGAATATTGTTTTGTTGGCAGGTGCGGGGTGTAGTGGTTCAACCAATAAAGGTGCTGTAACTGTGGAAATTATTGATGATCAAACTTCTGAAGTGAATAATGGCGATTCTGCACAAGAAGTAAAGGAATTTACATTGACTGCCAAACAATGGGAATTTGATCCTGAGACAATAACGGCAAATAAAGGCGATAAAGTAAAGTTAAATATAAAAAGCTTAGATGTTACGCATGGGTTTGCCATACCAGAATTTGGTGTTAATTCTAGATTAGAATCTGGGAGAACAACTACCGTGGAATTTGTTGCTGACAAAACCGGAACCTTTACCTTCTTTTGCTCAGTGCAATGCGGGGCAGGGCATTCTGATATGAAAGGACAGTTAATAGTCAATTAGGTGGACGATGGAAGAGCCTATTGATTATAGCGGACTATCCAAAAGTGAAAGGAAAAAGTTAAAGAGGGAATTAAAGGAGCAGAGAAAGGTAGAAGAAGGAAAAAGAATTGCTGCAGGAAAAAGAAACAAGAAAGTAATAGGCTGGTTTTTCACTATATTGGTTGCTGGAGTATTAATATACGGGATCTATTTTTTATTTTCTGGAGAGAAGTTTGAAACGTATACTGATGGTCCTGTTCACTGGCATGCAAATATAAAAGTTTTTGTTTGTGGAAATGAAATAGAGATGCCATCGCCGTTTGGAAATCAGCATATAGGAAGTCCTTTGCTGCATACGCACGATGATAGATTAATTCATATAGAGGGGACTATTATAAAAGCTGAAGACATCACTTTAGGCAAATATATGAGTAATGTAGGGATGAATTTTAAAAATGATGAGCTTATTGATAAGAGGGATGGAGATTTATGTGAAGGCAAACCTGGAAAAGTTAAATTGTTTGTTGATGGTGCAGAAAATATTGAATTAGTTGATTATATTATTAAAGATGGAGAAAGCTATGAATTAAGATTTGAGTAATTTGTCTGAAAAATATTTAACCTAATGACCATCCTATTAATGCGTCGATAGATAGCGGTCCTGCGCCGAGGATAAACAAGGTTAATGCTCCGGCCAATATTGTAAGATCTAACTCGTAGCCCTCGACTAATCCTTTATTCCATTTAAATGCTTTTAAATATGTAGCAACTATCATCATAATTATCCAAACTATTGCGGTGAATCTAGTTAAAAAGCCGAAGATTGTTCCTATGCCCCCTACAAATTCTGCTATGCCTACCAAAGCAAGAACAAAAGGAGGAAAGCCTATTGCTTTAAATTTTTCTTTATAGTCTTTAAATTTGAATAGCTTTGGATAGCCATGGGCTATGAAAATTATGCCCAGAAGGATGCGTAAGGGTATTGTTGCATAGGGTACTAGTGTTTCAATGGCTGTCATAGTATTTTTATTGTGTTTTCTCTCTATAAAAATGTTTTTAACTACCTTTAGTAACGTTTCTTTGATGGGCCAGTCGTATAATCCGGTTTAAGTACCTTACCATGGCATTACTATACCATAATGGTAGGAATCTGGGTTCAAATCCCAGCTGGTCCA
>ERZ1292623.275-Hain-H51-01um-R1-275-length-57466-cov-6_pt1 | contig 18427 bp, 30 predicted proteins | sample MGYA00564398_ERZ1292623 | MGnify/ENA primary metagenome ERZ1292623 (study PRJEB36523, sample SAMEA6512633) | groundwater metagenome | collected 2019-01-07 | study: AquaDiva: Metagenomics assemblies of 32 groundwater samples | reverse complement strand
GAAGAAATTAATATATGGTCCGATTGCTTCAATTTTCTCAAATCCTTTCTTGTTAATCTTCTTAGCTAACTCCTCAGCAATGTGATTAGGACTTTTTCTCATTGTCTTGGATAAAATAAAACAAGGGAAAGAATAATCTCCATGGGTCAAGTCTTTAGGTATTTCTATCAACTCTTCAATAGTTTTATTATCTAATCCAGTAATTTTAAGAGATTCAATTATTCTTTCTTTCATTTCAAACACTCACTATACTTAAGCAACTTCCTATACTTTAGAAGTAGAGTCGCCTTGTTTGCATGTAATTCAATCTTAAGATCATTATCACTATTAGCCTTTTTTATAGCATCACAAAGTCCCAATTCTCCTATAATAGTCTCATAATTCTCAGGGAGTATGACTTCTATATCATTATCCATCTCACCATTATTAAGATAAACACTTCTTCCATCTATTTCATAATTATTTTCTCCAATAATAACACCTATAGAAGAACTCTTTGGCATTGATTCTATTGCTGGGTGTGTCTCTAAGTATGTTGGAAATGAATCTTCACCGACAATTAATCCTGTAGCCTCATTCAAATTTCCTTTAAAAGAATCAATGAATAAGAACAGGCCTAATGCAACAGCCAAAAACATTGCAACTCCAACAGTAAACAGTTTTGCAGACATATGCTTTAAAAAACATCTTAGTTTTTATGCGTTGCGCCTCTGTAGCTCAGTGGTAGAGCACCAGTTTCGTAAACTGGGGGTCGGGGGTTCAATCCCCTCCAGAGGCTTATAACTCAGGCAACTATAAAAACCGAAAAACTTTATTAAAAAAGATGGATACAATAATCATTAAAAAAGCAAACTTAACTGACTGGAAACAATATAAGGAAATTAGATTAGATGCTCTAAGAACAAACCCAGAATCTTTTGGCAGTTCTTATGAAGAAGAAGTCAAGATACCTATTAGTAAATGGAAAGAAAACTTCAAAAATAAAAACAGGGTCAGACTAATAGCATTAGAAAATAAGAAAGCCATTGGAATCTTAGTGGTTGTTTTTGAAACTGCAATAAATTTAGCGCATATCGCTAATATATATTCTGTATATGTGAAACCAGAATATCGCGGAAAAGGAGTTTCTACAAAGCTAATGAACCATGCTTTAGAAATAATAAAGTCTAAAAAAATAATAAATAAAGTAAAGCTTTCTGTAGTGACAAAACAGTTATCAGCAATATACCTTTATGAAAAATTTGGGTTTAGAAAAGTTGGGGAATTAAGAAAAGAGCTAAAGGTAAAAGGTAATTATTACGATGAATATATTATGGAATTAATTCTATAAATCAAAAAGTAAATAAACCAGTTAGTCCTAATTCTTTTATATTCAGAGTGGACTTGAGCAGGTTCAAAGCTACTAATAGGGTTCCCTAAAAAAGGAAACCTCATCAGAAGGTTCCTCATCAAAAGTTCAGAGCCAAATGGAGACTTTAGGTAAATTTAAATACCTAATTTTAAGATAACCTCAAGTAATTAATCCTATGGCAAACAACGATTTAACTTCAGTATTAGAAGAGCTTCCTGTTATCTAGTCTGTCAGATCTACTTCTAAAACAGATCCTTCAAGAGACTTCAGGTTATGCTCTTGGAATAGCTTCAGCCATTTACAGATTAACAAATTAATCCCATCCTTATTTAGTCTCCGTTGCAAGCAGACTTATTGGAGAGGTAATTGGAGCAGCCGTTTCAGCATTCTTCCTTTTTAGATGGCATAAAGACTCTCAAAGTTAATAGTTTTCATAGTAGAATTTATAAATTAATATTTCTTATATACATTATGAGGTATGAGGTTTTCAGAAAAGAGATAGGTAGTGAACTCCAAATTGATCCTCATGATAGGATTGTTGAACCAGTAATAAGAAGAGTTTATGATAATGTAAAAGGGCTTCCAGAAGTTGAACAAAGACAACAAATGATGACTTTTGTCGATGTATATAGAGCAGCAAGAACTTTAGCTAATGCTGGATTTATTAGAGATTTTCGTAAATTAATTAGTAAACCAAGCAGTTTAACTTTCTTTCAATCATAGTTATCCTTAAATATACTTTAAGTTAAAAAAAGAAATGGATAAAAAAAACAAAGAGTTGCATCTAGCAGTCATCGCAGGAGCAACAAAAGCTCTTGAACACTTAAAGAATAATAGGAAAGCAAGTCACGATGATGCCTTAAAGAATGTAATAGACAATGCAGATGAAATAATAGAGAATATAGACTCTTATAAATAATTAAGTCAAAAAATTAATTAGCTTTAACTACACCAATCTTTCTTCTATTGTATATAACTAATCCTGCAACTCCAAGAACCACAGCAAGTATTATTATTCCTGCTAATCCTTTCTTCCCAATAGCTCCAATAACAGCTCCAGTAATTCTAGACAACCCAGAAGCATCTTCATCAGATTCAGAAGATGTACTCAATTCTTCCAAAGGCAATGTTATTGGCTCTAATCTTCTTCTTCCAGAATCATCATCGTCATCATCGTTTGAGTTTCCACCATTTCCACCTGTTGTACCACCACTTCCCCCACCATTATTTGGAGGCTCGGATGTAGGAGTAGTAGGTGTTTGAGTAGCTGAATTAGTGGGTCTAGTAGGTGCTATAGGAACTGAACTTGAACCACCAGAACTAGGATTTGAGATTGGGACAGAACTTGATGTAGCAGTATACTGAGCAGACGCTGGATTTACAGGAGTAGGATTAGCAGAAACATCAATTAAAACAGGTGCAATAGATACAGGATTAACAGAAGGATATATGGAAACAGGAGGTACACCGCTTGAAATAGGACTAGTTGGCTCAACAGAAACTGGTGTAGATGAACTAGTAGGAACAGTTGAAATCGGTGCAGATGATATAGAAGGATCATTAACTACAGGAACAGGCTGGTAATCTCCAGACCAAGAAGGCATTGTCTCAGGTTCAAAAACCAAACTTTGTCCAATAGAAGCCAAAGACACAGCTAAAACCATCAAAGCAATAAATGCGAACTTAAAATTCATAAAAAACAGTGTTTCTTAAGCTATTTAAATCTTTCTGTCACTATTTAGTAATATCCTATTGGAAGCGATTATTCCAATTCTTAAGAATTGAAGTATCTTCTAGGAAAGTTGAAAGAGTTAGTTGAAAATAGATAAAGTAATAACTATATAATAGTAACAAATAGAAAGCTTTAAATAGGAAAAAGCCCTATGTAGAATATGACAAACAAAAGAGAAATTGTTGGAAAAGGACAATATTCTGTTGGTGAACATCAACAGTTCGTTGATAGAAAAGGAAATCTTGTTAGAGTAGTTAGAGGAAGCTCTAACCTTGTACCAGTTGGAGAAGCTTATGCTTTTTTCGATTGCGATGCATCTAAAGAAGATATAGAAAAAGAGATCCCTCTTATTAGAAGAGTTGCTCAAACACCTAATGAACTGGAGCTTGGTTTGCTTCGTTTAATAGATGAAATGAGCTTAAATGTATATACAGGATTAAGGGAAACTAGAGATATTGGTATGAAATATATTATGAAAGCTAATTATCCTAATGCAACTAATTCCAAGACAGCAGATGAGTTGGCAGCAGTCTTAAATCAAATATATCAATCTCCATTTTTCAAACCAGGAGATGATTTCAGAGGATCAATATACTACAAAGAAAAAGGAAAGTATATTTCTAGAGATTAAGCCAAATAATTATTAAAATCATAATATTTAGCCAATTCTTTATTTTTGTAGAATGATTGTTAATCCATATTTTCACGAATAAACTAGACTATTTATATAAATCATTCTCATTGATGTTCCTTAAAATATTTTTTATATTATCAATTACTTTTGCCATCTTTTTTTGGAATTTTTGATGGCTTCTTCTATAGGAATAGAATCTTTTTCGCATATATTAATTCTATGATATTTTGCAATTCCCCTCTTTACTTTCTTACCAATTCTCTTAACATCTCTTTCAGTCAACTCACTTTCACTAAGTAACTTATCCATTAATTTTATTTTAGTCGTTTTTTTATCTTTCATTTTGTGTTTTCTCATCATTCTTCCACCTTATGCTCTTCTAAGAATGGAGTATCCTGTGCACCGTTATGCATTTTTTCAGGATCTTCTTCTGAAAGATTTTTCACCATCTCTTCATACATCTCCCCGGTTTCATTAATTCACGTTTTATTTCCTTCGAGACTTTCTTTTGCTTCTTTAAGCATCTCTAATCTATGTTTATTCCAAGCCTTTAATGCACCTTCTTTGGTTTTATGAACACTTTCAATAGAGTAATGTTCTGGACCATAATCTCCTACAATGAAAACTTTTCTTTCTTCCTTCTCCCATCCCTTTAGCAAAGTCTCAAACTTATTTCTATGATTCTTTATTGATTCATTAGTTAACTTTGCTATTGCATCTATAATAGTAGCATTAAATCTTGAAGCAACTTTAAACATATCTTTTACCTGATCTTTTGTAATTTCAAAATTAACATAATACTGTTTGTCTCTTCTTTCTTGTTTTGCGAATACTATATCTTCGTTATCAATCTCATAAATCTCTTTTAGAATGATAATTGAAGCACTATGGTTTTCTGATTTTATTCCTGTTCTGAATAATAAAGAGAGAAGTATATTATACATGCTGAAATATGTAAGTGAAACAGCTTCTTCGAGTTTTGAATTATCTAACAAAATATGTGCAGATTCTAAATTACTCTTCGATTTTTGTTTATAAGATTCTTCAAGTTCCTTACTAGGTTCAACCAAATCTATTAGTCTTTTTCTTCTTAGGTCAATTAGAAAGCTTTTGTTTTTCATAATATTCCTCCACTCCTTTGATTATAACATGATTCTTTTCTATTTCTTTTATTAGCAAATTATTTTGATCATATTTACCTAATTTTATGCTAGCATTTGGTTCTATTACTTCTAGTTCTTTCTTTAGTTTTTGATCTAGAGATTCAATGTAAATATCAATATCACTGCTTTCTTTTGCCAGTCCCTTAGCATATGATCCAAATAACAAAGCAAGTCTTACTTCCCTATTTTTTTGAACTTCTTCAATTATGTTTCGCAGATTAGGATATTTTTTGAGGGTTTGAGCTAATTTGTATTGTTCAGCCATATTAATCGCTATATTTGATTCAATACCATTTTTTAGAAAGTAGACTTTGTTTTTACCCTCTTCCCTATAATCAACTATGTTCTGAATCATTAGACTTTTTAGAATTCGGAGTACAGACATATGATTTACATTTAGCATTTTTGCAATACCTCTTCCATGATTCTCTCCTCTAAGTAATGTAAGGATAATTTCGTGCTCATAGCTATCGTAACTATTTTGTTCCATATGTAACGTTTATGTTCTAATGATATATAAATGTTTTGGCTCATTGTTTAATCTCCTGTATTTTACGCATAAAGACTGTCAAAAATTCCTTGTCTTTAATCAGATTATTCATAAGTATCTATTTTGTGGAGATTATCAACTGTACTCCCAAAGCTCTAGCAAACTCATCAGAGTTTTGTGATGTTACCTTATTGCATTTAATAAAATTCTGTAAATAACAATAAGATAAAGAAAATTTAGTTAACTATTCAGTGGTTACAAATAGATATATTTAAAAATGTCTCCTTAAAAGAATTATTATGAATAGGGGAATACATCTCGGGTTTAGACTTGAGCAAAGACTGGAACAAAGACTTGAAATTAGTCCTACTCCCACTCATTCACCGATAAGAAACCCTGAACTTACTCGCATGGCTCAAAGGAGAGATTATGGATCTAGACCTACAGATGAAGTAGATACTGAAATTGAACTTTTGCAGAGATTTAAACATGATTGGAAAGGATATTTAGATGCTCCATTAATTGTTCATGCAGATGCAGCACTAACTCTCAAAAGAAAAGGATATGATGGAGTTGTTTCTGTTATGGCTGCCGGAGTACCATATGGAGATATATTTGAAATAATGGGTTATAATCACTCCAAAATAGATTATTCTCATCATAAAAGAAAGATGGATGTTCCTATAATTGAACAAACAGATTTAGAAGCACTTAGAGAAATGAATAAGGTAGTTGTCGCAGATATAGACATGGTTTCAGGTAAAACTGCAAGAGTAGTAACTGATTATCTTCGTGAAAATGGAGTAAATGTAGGAGGAGTTTATCTTGGTCTATCTAGGTGGCCTGGAATTAAAATGAAAGAGCCTCAATTAGGAAGAGGAAAATTTAATAGCAATAAGATATGGAATGAAAGCGATAATGGGCTCAGTGAGATGGAGACCAGTATTCCTGGAATTGAAGAAATAATTCCTCCACAAGTAGAAGTTTTTCGTCCGAATCCAAAATTATGGTGTAAAAGATCATTCTTTTCTTCTCAACAGGATAATTTGAAATATGCAGTGCATAGAGTAAAAAGAAGGTTGAACTGAAGGAGAATTAATGGCTAAGAAAATTCTTATTAGTACAGATATAGGCTCTGATTGTGATGATGCTTTATCTGTTTTAGCTACAATTAATAGCGGATTACCTATTGGTGGGATTTATACTGTAAATGGAGATGTTAAAGCAAGAGCTTACATAGCAAAACATCTCACTAGACTCGCAAGATTAGACGTCCCTGTTTATATTGGTGAAGCAAATCCAATTTGGTCTCCTTGTCAGCCTTATTCCCATTATGAAGACTTTCATGTGGACTCAGGTTGTATTGACAAGGAGGCAAGTGAGAATTCTAGAGAAATAATTTATCTCGATCCAGAACGCATGGGTATTGGAAAGAGTGCTATTGGTGGGTTGGAAGATGCTCTATCAAAAGAAGAACACGTTGTTTTTAGTTTAGGCCCTTTAACAAATATTGCTAAATTACTTCTTAGCAACCCTCAGGCTACTAGAAACATCTCAAGAATTTATCTTATGGGTTGTCGTTTTTCAAATGGTGGACAACTCGGACACAATGTTAGGTATGATGTTGATGCAGCGAGGACTGTTTTTAGTTCAGATATACCAATTACCGTTGTACCAGGAGATTTATGTAATGAGTGGAGGATGCCTGTTTCTTATTTAGATGATATAAAAAGCCCAGCAGGTTTATATGCAAAAAAAATGGCAGAATCTCAGATTGGAATCGCAACTTCCAATGCAATCCATAGAGGACAACTTGGAAATTTAGATTTAGATTTAAGAAGAAGAATATTAGATAATAAAGATGTAATGGTAAGAGCAAAAAGCGCTTTAGTTCTACTTAGTGCTCATACTGCTAATATGGTTTTCCTGCGTGAAGTTGAGAATGTTAACTTGTCATCTGTAAGGAAATTAGAAGGTTTACCAAGAGAAGTTGCTTTAAAAGAATACCAAGATGCAAAAAATATTCTTGAAAGATTTAATGGAAAACGTTTCTCTCATGAAGATGCTGCCTTTTCTCCAACTGAATTCTTCACAGAATATAGGCGTGTTATCAATAGATTAAGAGACAAAAAAGTTTTAACTTTCCAGTTTGGAGATATATCTGCAGACCTACTTGAAAGCCTTGTTCCTACAGATATTTCTGTTTCTGATTTATATGTTCCATTTTGCTATCAATTTCCAGAATCTACAAAAATTGAGAAAGGCAATGTAATAATAGAGGATTCTGGGGCAACTAAAAGAATTGAAGGAGATCGTTGTGATATTGTAACAAAAGTTGACATCAAAAGATTTGATGAGTATATCCAAGAAAACTTACACTAATAAATATGTAAACATATCTTAAAATTTAACTTTTAACAATCCTTATCCCATGAAATGGCACGATCTCAATAAGGCTAAAATCTCTGTGGAATTCCAAGATTCTTACAAATAAAACAGTCATGAAACTCTCTTTTAATTGGGAAGCACTTTAGTTCTCTTATTATTCTAAAAATGAATTCTTTATGAGTCATTTCCTGAATATTCCAAGATGATGTTATGCATTTCAATTCTTCATAATGTTCTTTAGTGCAATGCTTGTGCTTAACGCAAAAGTTGCCATTATACCAATTGATTAAATGCTTTATCTTATATAGCTTCTTTATTTTTTCTCCCATTTATTTACTCAAAATAATGCTTTCTGGTTTCCAGCCTCTGGGAATTTTGTAATTTTCATCTAGCAATGCTACCTTGTTTATGTTTTTTATCCTAAAAGTTCTCTTATCTTTCCTTAGATTGCAATACGCAATAATACTATTTTCATGAAATTGATAAATTTCTATTACCCTATTAGTAACCTCATCAGAAGAAAAGCTGTAATAATTTATCTTGACTTTTCTTTTACCTCTAAAAGCCTTCATTAGTATTTTTTCTATCTGGCTCCTATCATAAAAGTAGACTAGCTTATTTTAAAGAGTATTTAGATTATTTGTTTTTTTGCTATTTAACTTTGATAATATCTTTGTAATCTCTTGAGCTTCTTTTTTGGTTATGTAGACCATTACTCATTTAATGGACTCTCTGAATTATATATTCTTTTACTATTGATTCCAGCAGGCATTATTTAAGAAAGACTAATACGCTTAGTTTCCAACAAATACTACACTCCCATCTAGATAATGCTTTTAACCTCTTAAAATCTCAAAGTATTGTTTGTGTTAGCAATTATTTTATACCTCAATATTTCCCCCAAAGCACAATATTTATATAGTGTTATCATTATAATGATAGTATGGATATTGAGACTTTAAACCCTTATGTCATTAGAATTTTGATTTCTGCTAGAGATCAGGATAGCATGAGCTCTATTGCAAAGAGAATAGGCTTATCTTATGGTTGGACCCATAAGTGGGTTAGTGTATTAATCAAAGAGGGAGTATTCAAAGAAAAATGGAATGGAATAATATTGCAGGAGGATAATCAGATTTATAAAAAAATAATGCAGTTCATCAAGAATACCATAAATCCAATTAATTTATACTATTCAACATTACCTTTAATGGGAATATCTTATTCATTGACGCAAACTGATGCAGTTTATGTGTGGACTAATGGAGGATATAATATTGCAAGATACAAAGAGTTTTATCCAATATTTATAAAAATTGAAAAGAAAGATTATCAAACATTTTTGTATTACTGTAATAAATTGGGATTAAATATTAAGGCTAAGGACGGGACTTTTTATGACCCTAAATTAGTTAAAAAATTAATCTCTGTGAAAAATGGAAAGTATGATGTGGACTCTTTAGAAGAAACCATTGATTTTATGAAGAATAATATTTATAATTTTGAACCTGCTTTAGAGATGATCGATGAAATGTATCATAAAAAGTTAGGATATAAATATAAAGAAGCAAGTTCATTATCATGAAGGAATTAATAATTAAGGAAAACAATATTTTTGATATTTTGCAGAGATTTATCGATGCAAAATTAGATTTTGTAATTGTTGGGGGATATGCTGTTTCATCTTATAAGCACCGATTCTCTGTTGATGCAGATATAGTTATTCAATCCAAAGACTTAGAAAATTTTGAGTTAATACTAAAAAAGGAAAAGTTCAAGAAGGGTTTTGAAAAAGACCTCGATAATCCTTACTCTTCAAGATTTATGAGATATGAAAAAGATTCTGCAAGCATTGATTTGCTTATTGATGGTATCGCCTCAAGAACAACAAACGCTTCCTTTGGTTATAACCTTCTGCTTCAAAATTCATCAAAAAGAAAAGTAATAGGCATAGAAAGAGAAATTACAGTTATGGTTCCAAGTAAAGAATTATTAATCATTATGAAGATCCATTCTGGAAGGTTAACTGATTTTAGAGATATTGCAGCTATAGCAAAAGAAACTAATCTTGAAATAATAAAGAAGTTAATGTTTATTGGAGACTTAAAAGTATTACATGAGAATTTAGAGAAACTTAATCATGCAGTTCATGACAGAAACTTTATCGATTCATTTAAAGGAGTCTTCATAGAGAAAAAGTTTGATGTTGATTTAAAACAAGTAGAAAAAATAAGTCATTTAAAGGAAGGTTGATTTAACCCATCAATCTTATCTCGACAATACCTTTAAACTCTAGCAATCTTTGAGGTGTTGTATATTATTTGGTGATTGAGGCATTTACGGACCAAAAAAGCTTATAATTTGACTAAACTACAACGATATTGATGATAAGAGGAGTTGCACGCACCTAACTTTAAAAAAATGCGGGAGGGACGCCTCTTTCTGAGCTAGAACAATTACCTTCACTATGAGTATTTAATGTTATAACTTAAAGATATAGAAAATCTAATCGTTTATATTAATTTTTGCAATAAGATCATTTAATGGTTTTATTCTTTCAAGAAACTCAGCAATTTTTCCTCTTTGTGTTTCATATGATATCCCCGGAGTTGGAAAAACATCTGAGTTGACCACATTAGCCAAATACACTATTGATACTGCAGAATTTCCATCATGTTCGTGAGCTACTTCTTCTATTTCTCCAAGTTCTATATCTCTTATAGAGAGACTATCTCCTCTATTAAGGGGATTAGGGAAACTCAAAGGTTTGAATTCAATAGACTCGCAAGTAACCGGAATTAAGCCACAATGTACCCTATATTCATAGTTTGTCATATCTCTCTAAAATTTTCTCCCTACTTAAATCTTTCGGTTTAGTGTAACTATTAAGTAACAAATAAAATATGCGGGAGGGAGGATTCGAACCTCCGAAGGCACTAAGCCGCAAGATGGCTTACATCTTGTTTGCTACAATCCCTATTGGGAAAGCGACGTCTTAAGTCTTGTGCATTTAACCGCTTTGCTACCCCCGCGTAAAGTCAATGATGTAAAAGTGCTTTAAAATGTTTCTGTCATAAACATTTTCAAATAATTTATAATCTAGCATACTTCTCAATCCAAGAGAGATATTTCTTATCTTTAGACCTTAAGAACTTGAAAAGTCCATCAATAAACATCTGATTATCTCTTCTCATTCTCTCATTTCTATTGTATTTCAAGTTGCCTCTATATTCAATCTGCGAGTAATAATTACCATATATTATTTTGCCATTTTTAGGAATCTTAGCTAATTTTCCAGCTTTGTAAAAGTAAACAGTAATCAAGACAAGTTTATCAGCAATCAAGCACAATTCATAATAGGGTTTCAATTTTTGATTATTAAAAACAACTATATCTATATCTGAATAGTTCTTTATCTTTCCTTTAGCAGTAGAACCAACAACAGCTATACCAAGAACATTTTTAGAAACAAACCTCTTCTTCAGGTAATTAAAAACACTCTCTTTTGTACTAAATTCATTCATTAGATAAACTAAAACTCTTTTAAGTTATAAAACCTTTTAACCCCAGACAACAGCCAAGAATCCAGTTAGCTTTAGAACAACCAACCAATACAATCCATTCAATGCAAAAAGTCCCCAAGGTTTTCCTTCCCACAATACAGAGTTAAGCAATGTTGAGCAAGCAAAGAATCCAAGCCAAACCCAAAATCCCAATACTGCTCCCTGCATAGGTTCTGTAATTCCAAGAAGAACAATAAGTCCTGATAGAACATAAACGAGTATAAATGTTCCAATAAATCCTAATACCATTTGCTTCCACATTCCACCCATTCCTTTCTTCTTAGCCTTAGCAATATCAGCAGCAGGTATCTTGCTTAGTTTTAACCATAAGTTACCGAATAAAGGACCATACCATAAGAAACCTATAACAAACAATATAACAGTTATTAGAAGAGCAGAACCTATATTAACAATACCACCAAACATATACTACAAAGATTATTTTCCTTTATATACTTTATCTTTTATTCTTACAATTAGAGCAAATACCGCTTAATTCTATTTGTACATGACATAGGTCTTCATTTATAAATTTCTTGAGAAAGTCTATCCTATCTAGTTCTATATGTTTAATCTCTCCGCATATTTCACAAACAAAATGTGAGTGTGACATCCCCTTCTTCGAATAAAGTTTTTTTCTATAACAAGTAAAAGCATGAATTATTCTCTCTTTTCTAAGTTCATTCAAGAATCTATAAACAGTGGCAATTCCTATTTTAAGATTATCTTTTTTTAATTTTTTGTAAATATCTTCAGCAGTAAAAAAAGTATTTATTTTTGCAATGAGCAGCTCAATTGCTTTTTTCTGCCTAGTCTCACGTTTTTCCATCTTATTGATAATCATAATCAATAAGCTTTAAATACATTATTAACAAAATAGTGTAATGAATGAAGCTCTTTTTTATACAATAATAAGTGTTGTAGCAGTTAGCTTAATCTCTCTTATCGGCGTATTTACATTATCAATAAAGACAAAACTGTTGACAAAAATTGTGATTTATTTAGTTAGTTTTGCAGCAGGAGCTTTGCTCGGAGATGTCTTCCTTCATCTTGTACCAGAATTAATAGAAGATAATAGCTTTACAACACAAACTTCATTTCTAATCCTCGGAGGAATATTATTATTCTTTGTAATAGAGAAAATAGTTCATTGGCAACACTGTCACATTCCACATAATGGAGGACACTCACATCCATTTGCAATAACTAATCTAGTTGGAGATGGAGTCCACAACTTCCTAGATGGCCTAATAATAGGAGCTAGTTATTTAGTAAGCATCCCCGTAGGAATAGCAACAACTATCGCAGTTATATTCCACGAGATACCTCAAGAAATAGGAGACTTTGGAGTTTTACTTCACGGAGGATTTTCAAAATCAAAAGCTCTATTATTCAACTTCCTTTCAGCTCTTACAGCAGTTATAGGTGGTTTGATAGCCGTTCTTGCATCAGGTATAGTTCCTTCATTAGCAGACTATCTTATCCCTATTGCAATTGGAGGATTCATATACATTGCCAGTTCCGACTTGATTCCAGAACTCCACAAGAATTTCCAAACTAAGAAATCAATTATCCAAATATTATGTTTAGTAGCGGGAATAGCAGTCATGGCATTGCTACTTTTATTAGAATAATTTTTAACCAAAACGAGATAACATTCTAAAAATATGAGAAATGCAAGATACACTCCTGACTTTTTCTCTATCCCCTTTATATTGTGGAGGAGACTCATGTTCATAGGAAATTGCCCTTACAACTACTGGAAGAGAAAGCCTAGCTTCAGGATCAATAGTCAAACTGCTTGAATTAAACTCGACATAAATACTATCTATAGTTCTATTCATAAAATTAGCTTAAATCTATACAATATAAATGTTCGCATTATGTCAAAGTGTTTGTTTAAAACTACACTCTTTAGAGTGTGAACACTTTGAGCACAAGAAGTTTGTTCACAATGAAAAACTTCTGTGCAACAAATTCTCTTCAAGAAGAATTTGTTTGCATCCAAAAATCGAGCACAAATCAAACCACATACTTTAGTATATAGTGGTGCATCAATTTTTTGATAAAAAGCAAAACATTATAACATTTAGAATTCTCATAAATTTATGATAGATTTAATAGAAAAAGTTCGTCAGCTTGAAAAAACAGAAGTAAATGATATAATAACAAAAAGACTTGCAGAATTCGAGTCTTTCAAAACAAAGTCAGAAAATGAGTGGTTTTCAGAGTTGTGTTTTTGTATTTTAACAGCAAACGCAAAACAAAAGACAGGAGCAATAATTCAAAACCAGATACATTTTGAAGGTTTTAAAACTCTTTCAGAGGAAACCCTCGCAAATCTAATAAAATTAAACAAACATAGATTTCACAATAATAAAGCAAAGTACATAGTAATGGCGAGAGAGTTTGCAAATATAAAGACAATAATAAAAGATAAAACTGAGCTAGAAGCTAGAGAATTCTTAGTAGAAAATGTAAAGGGTTTAGGTATGAAAGAGGCATCACATTTCTTAAGAAATACTGGTGGTCAAAATCTGGCAATACTGGATAGACACATTCTATCTTTATTAGCAGAACATAAAATTATAGAAAAACCAAAAACTCTGACACCTCAGTTATACAAACAAATAGAGCAGAAATTCACAGAACTAGCCAGTACTTTAAGGATGTCTCTAGCAAAATTAGATTTATTTCTTTGGTATATGAAAACAGGTGAAGTTCTTAAATAACTCACTTTTAGAAATCATATATGAAATATGTTGTAATTGGAGGAGGAGTTGTCGGAACTGCAATTTCGAGAGAGTTGGCAATTAAAGGAAGCGAAGTTGTAGTCCTTGAAAAAGAAGCAACTGCAGGACTGCACGCTTCAGGAAGAAATTCAGGAGTCATCCATTCAGGAATAAATCAAAAACCTAGAACTCTTAAAGCAACGCTATCTGTACAAGGAAGTAAGTTATTACGTGAATATTGTTTAGAGAGTGGTGTTCCAATGCGAGAATGTGGTACTATATTATTAGCAAATAATACCAGAGAAATAGCACAATTAAGAAAGTTATATGATTACGCTTTAGAGTCCAGAGTTCCAGATGTTTGTATTATCAGTCAAGGTGAATTAAAAGAGCGAGAGCCACATGCAAGAGGTTTGGAAGGTTTGTTTTCACCAACAGGAGCTATTGTAGATACTAAAATATTGATGGAGAAACTAGTTGATGATGCTCAAAAAAAAGGAGTGCAATTTTTTTGGAATACTGAAGTAAAAAAAGTACATGACAATAAGGTTGAAACTACAAATAAAGATTATAGATTCGATTATCTTGTTAACTGTTCAGGACTACATGCAGACACACTTGCGCATACTAATGGTATAGGAAAAAGTTATTCAATTCTGCCATTCAGAGAAGACTATAGAGAAGTTCCAGCAGAAGTAAACGGCATGATTTATCATGTACCAGATTTAAGATTCCCTTTCTTAGGCGTACATCTAACAAAAACCATTGAAGGAGAAGTAATAGCTGGTTCAACAGCAACACTCTCATTTGCAGGTCGAGAAGGCTATGAAGGTGGAATAAATAGGAAATTTTTATCAGAAACAGCAAACACAACAAATTTTTGGTTATGGGCAGTAAGAACTTTAATGAGTCCAAGTACCCTAAATCAAGTAATGCATAATTTAAGAATCTCCAGAGATCCTAAAAAATTTATTGAGGATATAAATAAAATATATGATGGTGAAATAGACGTTGATCATCTAAAAATTTACAGATCTGGAATTCGTCCGCAATTAGTGGATGGAATGGGTAGATTAGTTCATGATTTTCTTATAAATGATCAATTAGGCAACCAATTACACTTATTAAATACGGTATCTCCCGGTCTTACAGCAAGCTTGGCATTCGCAAAGCATATAACTAAAGTATATCTTAATAAAAAATGAATTTTAACAATCATTGTTATGAACTTCTAAAAACAATTCCAAGAGGAAAAGTTATAACTTACAAAGATATTGCTCTCAAATTAGGTACAAAAGCATATCGTGCAGTAGGCAATGCAATGAATAAAAATCCATATGATACAAATGTCTATCCTTGCCATAGAGTAATAAGTTCAGACGGAAAAATAGGTGGATATGCTCATGGAACAGAAGCTAAAATAAAGCGTCTAAAATCAGAAGGGGTAGAAATTATAGATAACAGAATAAATCTAGAAAAGTTCAAGTTCACCTTCCCAACCAAAAGTTAAATCATTTATATAAATTCAGTCTATCTTCCTTCATTAACATATTCTGATGATTTGTACTTAGAGTCTTTCTCAATATAAGAAGTTTCGGCATTTAGATCATTTCTTATATCTGGCTGTGAAGATTTATCAAAAATATCGCAAGTAGTTAAAGACAAAATACCTAACAAAGAAGCAAGAGTAAAAGAAACACGCTCATTACCTGACGAGGCAATAATCCTAGAATCACGAGCCATAGACTATAGAGATATGCTTAATTTATAAATTTACTTCTTCTTCAAGAATTTCTCAATTCTATCCAGAGCTTGTTCTATCTTATGATATTCAGTTGCAAAACTGCATCTAATATAGCCTTCTCCAAATGGTCCAATCTCTGTTCCTGGAATAGTTGCAACTTTAGCCTCATTAATTAGCTTACGAGAAAATTCAGAAGAATTTTTAGAATATTGAGAAATATCTGAAAATGTATAAAAAGCCCCTTTAGGGTTAAGTGTAGGCAATCCCAACTCATTCAACTTAGGTACAATTAAATCTCTTCTTCTCTTATACTCAGAAACCATTGAATTAATATATTTTTTATCCAAACTTAATGCTTTAACACCCATCATTTGAGATATTGTAGGAGCTCCAAGAGTAATATAATGATGATCCTTATTCATTTCAGAAATAAATTTGCTAGGACCAGTACAATATCCTAATCTGAAACCACACATCGCATAACTTTTAGAAAAAGTATGAAAAGTCAAAACATGCTCTTGCATCCCATTCAAGCTTCCAATAGATGTATGTTTAGCTCCATCATACAAAATATGTTCATAAGCCTCATCTGAAAATATTAATAAATCATTTTCAATAGCAACATCAGCAATTTCTTCCATTATTTTTCTAGACATTACATTACCTGTTGGATTCCCAGGACTGTTTAATATAATTACTTTAGACTTATTTCTATCAATATACCTCTTCAAAACATCAACATTAAGTTCAAAATTATTTTCAGATGATAATGGTACAAAAACAGGGGTTGCACTCACAAGGTCAATTGCGGGAACGTATCCAGCGTATCCAGGACTAGGAACTAAAACATGATCTGTAGGATCAACAGCAGTAAGCAAAGCTGAAAATATTGCTTCTTGGCTTCCACAAGTTACAATAACATTTTCAACTTCAGCATGAATATTATTTTCTTTATGCAGTTTTTTTACAATCGCCTCTCGCAAAGGCATAATCCCTTGAGGTTCAGAATAATGAGTAGCCTTTCCAATAATCTTCTTACCATAATCAAGAAGAGGTTTAGGAGTCAAAAAGTCAGGCTCTCCAGGACCAAGAGAAATTATCTTTTTATCTTGAGCAATTCTCCTAGATATCTCAGGAAATTCAACATGGGGTAATTGCAAATCTCTTTCAGATATGTGTACCATTTAAACTTTCACCATCTTTATTATCAAATGGTTTTGTTTTATATAGTTTAGTAAAAATAAATATCAAGAACTATCAGTTTAGATATCTCCATATTTATCTCTAAGCTGTTTATCTTGATCTTCAGATATCAATTTTTGTTGCAATCTTAAGCATTCTACTGCAGTTCCAAGTACCAAATATTCATCTTCTTCGTTTTGTGTAGCACCAATTAACCATTTATTTGGATCCAATGCATCTTCAGATTCAACATAATTTTTAGGATTAGCAGCATCCATTACTTGTTTTAATAATCCTCGGTTTGTGGAGCGTCTTCTTGCTTTTTTAGTGTATGGCTCAAGAATGTCATCTAAAGCTATTAGAAAATATCTTCTTTTTAGAACAGGTACAGCTCCTGGTTCTACATAATCAGGTAAATGATGTGCTTCCAAACTATCGTCCGCATCCTGGACTGCATAATCGAAATCTTCACGGTGTTCTACAAAAATACGATTTAGTCCAAGTTTATCAACTAATCCTTGATAAGGGAAGTCTCTCTCTCTCTCGAATCAGACTCTTCCATAAGAATAATCCCTAACCTTCACTATTTAAATATTTTTAAAAATTCTTCATTATCAAAAATGTGTGAGCTATGTTCAATAATCTTAGTCAATAGATCTAAAGGTTTTTGATGGGGATATATAGACTTACCAGAGATAAACTTAGATTCTTGCACATTGGAAAAGTTCATTTTATCGACGACAAAAACTATGCGCGGACCGTGCTCCGATACTCTTTTCCATCCGGATGCGCAACCAATTAACCAAAACATAGTTTTAAAAGCAACATAAAAATGCAGTTTTATGGTAGATATAAGTCAAATCAGCGGAAAAGAAACAAGAACAAGAATTCTAACTCCAGAGATGTGTGAAAGATTCTGGGTATTTCCAGAAGTGACTGCTAATCATTCTAGAGAAACTCCTGAATCTAGAGACCTAACTATGAGAATCCCTGTTCAGAGCAACTTTAGGATGATCTCTAGAGATTCTAATGATTACATAGACTTCCTTTACTATGCTGGTTATAATCTTAGAATGATTGACCCTCCACTTCCCTTCATCTATAATATATTTAGAGGAGAGGCATTAACAGGATTCTACGTGGAAGGACTTATGAGACCTTCAATTGAACATCAAGCTGTTGCAGAAATCCTTGGTTATCCATATATTAGTTTAGGGGATGAAAAAAAGCCAGAAGTGGGAGAATTAAGAGAATTACTTACAATGAATAGAATTCCTTATCTGGGATCTGTATCGGAAGAAGATATAAGAAAGAGTCCTTTATTTACAGCAACCCTTAATGCAATTAGGTTAGTAGGCCTACCACTTTGTGATCAAGAGATAATGAAAGAAACTCCTGTGAAAATTAGAAAATAAAAAAAAGCATTATAAAAATAACAAATTACGAAA
>ERZ1292623.2077-Hain-H51-01um-R1-2077-length-18427-cov-8_pt1 | contig 18427 bp, 18 predicted proteins | sample MGYA00564398_ERZ1292623 | MGnify/ENA primary metagenome ERZ1292623 (study PRJEB36523, sample SAMEA6512633) | groundwater metagenome | collected 2019-01-07 | study: AquaDiva: Metagenomics assemblies of 32 groundwater samples | reverse complement strand
AAAAAACAGGGTGCACGTGCCCCATGACTATTTTCTTTATGTGTGAAAGATTTTCCGAAGGCATTGTATGACCATGAGTCAAAAGTGTGTCATCTATAACAATACCTGATGAGCTTGCAAGCCTAACCTCATTTGGCAGAAGTTTCTGTATGTTTCCGTCATGATTTCCTGGAATCAGCATAATGTCTATCTTCTTCGCTATTTCAAAAAAGAGTGGTACTGCTTGCCATTCTGCTTTTGATATTGAATCTATACTAGATTTTACGTCGCCAAGAAGTATTAGCGAGTCAGGTTTTTCTGATTCTATAAGGGCTGTGATCTCCTTAAGCGCATCTTGGACTATTGCTTTTGGTTCTACGTAGATATCATTTGCTGCAAAGGTACTCTCAAAGCCTATGTGCAAATCAGTCACAACCAAGTATCGCTTTTTTTCTTCTAAAATTAAAGCAGGGTGTGATTGTACAATCCTTGTTTGAGCCATCAAAGATATACGAGCCAGTTTTGAATTAAATCCTTGTGAAAAAAGATCCTCAAAACCTTGATGCGGTAGTATCAGGAAAAGGTGTAAAGCTTCACTACTTTGAGCCAAGCCACCGTAAGATCTGGACGGTTGTTGGAAAAGAAAATGAACATTGGCTTGACCCAGAGTTGGGTTTTTGTTCGTGTGAAGACTATTACTTTAATACGTTAAATGGTGGGAGCGAGTGTTACCATCTCAAATCTGTAAAAATTGCCAAAGAACAAAACAAAGTTGAGGTTATAAAATTCTCTGACGACGAATTTGCAAGCTTCATGGCGGCTCTGATCTCTGATCTATGAATTTACTTTAGTTTTATTTGAAAGAGATCTTCTTTTGAAACCCCTTTCCATAATCCCGTCATGTCATCTGGTGCCACATGCTCTACCTTGGTTATTTTTTGGATCTTGATGTGGTCTGGGTTTGGTGGAAACCATAGCATTGCCATATAATCCCCAACGTTTCCAACCTCATCTGACTTTGCTGAAATAATTTTGTCTTTAGAAAAGCCATTTGTTACTAACGAGTTTATTGCAATAGGTTCCAAATCGATTCTTCCATGTACAAAAAGGTAAACTGGCTTTTGTGAATCTATCTGGCTCATTTGAATGAATGAGTGTATAGTGTTAATCAACATTTCTAAAATCAATCTTGGATTATATACAAGAAAAAGAAAGGCAGTTTGTTGACTAGTGTTTTAATTGTTGGCTCTGGTGGAAGGGAACACGCACTTGGCTGGAAGTTGTCTCAAAGCCCAAAAGTTGGTAAGGTGTATTATGCGCCAGGAAATGGTGGCACTTCAAACAACCTCTCAATATCAATAGAAGAGATTGATAAACTCGCAAAATTTGCTTCTGAAAATAATTGTTTGACTGTAGTGGGACCTGAGGCACCACTTTCGATGGGCATTGTGGATGAGTTTGCCAAAAAAGGGCTGAGAGTATTTGGACCTACAAAAAAGGCTGCACAGCTTGAATCAAGTAAGATCTGGGCAAAAAATTTCATGAAGCGAAATGATATTCTTACTGCACGTTTTGAAGTCTTTGACGATGCAAAAAAAGCAAAAGAGTATGCACGATCAGTTGACTTTCCCTTGGTAGTAAAGGCAGATGGGCTTGCAGCTGGTAAAGGTGTTATAGTTTGCGACAATTCAGAAGAAACAATACGCGCAATTGATAAAATGCTTGTTGAGAAAAGCTTTGGTGTTGCTGGTTCAAAGATAATTCTCGAGGAAAGAATTGATGGTATTGAGGCATCATACATTGCACTTTCTGATGGTATCATAGCAATTCCAATGGCTACAAGCCAAGATCATAAGAGGATATATGATAATGACAAAGGGCCAAATACTGGAGGAATGGGCGCATATTCACCAACTCCAGTAATTGACGATTCTATGTCAGAAAAAATCCAAAAAAACATCATAAGTAAAACGATGAGTTCAATGAAAAGTGAGGGAATTCCATTTAAGGGATTTTTGTATGCTGGAATAATGCTAAAAGACGACAAACCATATGTCTTAGAATTTAATGTAAGAATGGGCGATCCAGAGTGTCAACCTATAATGATGCGTATGGATTCTGATCTGTATGATTATGTGAATGCAAGCATAGATGGTAATCTCTCAACGTTGCCACCTATAGCTTGGAAGAACCAAAGTGCGGTGTGCGTGGTACTGGCATCAAAAGGATACCCCGAATCATATCAAAAAAATGAGGAAATCCAAGGACTTGATTCACAAGATCAAAACTCAGTTGTCTTTCACGCAGGAACAAAACGTGACGATGGTAAAGTGTTAACAAATGGCGGTAGGGTACTTGGGGTAACTGCTCTTGGAGATACACTGGAAACTGCAATATCAAATGCATATTCTAGGGTTGACAAAATCTCTTGGCCAAGCAAGTACTTTAGATCTGATATTGGAAAAAGGGGGCTATCTTATCTTTGACGTGATTATTTCATCTTCTGTAACTATGCAGTCAATTCTAACGTCATGGTCTGAGTGGGGAAAAGACCTGACAATCTGCTTTGAGTAAGTCAAAGCAATAGTCTTTGATTTCTTGTTAGACAAGTATCTGTCATAATAGCCAAAACCATAGCCAAGCCTGTATCCTTCCCTTGTAAGTGCAATTGCAGGAACTACTATTACATCGATTTTTTTTTACAGTCGGACAACCTTCTTTTGGTTCCCTCACAGAAAAGTTTCCTTGTTCAAGCTCTGAAAGACTCTTAATCTTTTTAAAAACAAGATTGTTTTTTTCAACTTTTGGAAGTGATAACTCCTTTCCAGAGTTTAGTATCTCGTGTAGTATATCATGCGTCCTAACCTCACTGCCTATAGAATAATAGCAACCAACGTTTTTTGCATTTCTAAAAAAATCTACTTTTCTAAGGTTATCTTGTATCTGTTTGCTTGTTATGTTGATAAAATCTTGTGATAACGAATTGCGCTCATCCAAAAGCTGCCTTCGTATCCTCGCCTTTTCAACTACCTGATCCAAATCCCTTGTTAATTGAAGCTGCCGTTACGGTATTTTTTAAAAGCATTGCAACTGTCATGGGGCCAACTCCTCCGGGAACCGGAGTTGCATACGACGCCTTTTTGATTATTTCATCATAATCGGCATCGCCAACAAGTTTGCCATCTTGTCTGCTTATGCCCACATCTATCATTATGGCTCCATCTTTTACCATGTCTGCAGTAAGGACAAATTTTGTTCTGTCTCCCACTGCCGTGATTACAATGTCTGCTTTTTGGCAGTGTTCCTTGAGGTTATGTGTTTTAGAATGACAAGTGGTAACAGTAACATTTTTCTCAAGTAACAAGTTGTATAATGGCCTCCCTACAAGGTTACTTCTGTTTATAATTACGGCGTGTTTTCCTGTTAGGTCTATATTGTAATAATCAAACATCTCCATTATGCCCGATGGAGTACATGGCTTGAGAATGGCTCTTCCTGTAGACAAAAGTCCAACGTTGTATGGAGTCAGGCCATCGACGTCTTTAATTGGAGAAATCCTAGATATGGTTGCAAATTCGTCTAGCTGTTGTGGCAGAGGAAGTTGTACTAAAATTCCATGAACAGTATTATCATTATTTAGTAAATCAATAAGCGAGTTCATCTCTTGTTGAGAAAATGACTCAGGTAGCTTGTGATCCTTGGTTATTATTCCAACTTCTGAACATGCTTTTTGTTTATTTTTAAGGTATATGGAAGATGCTAGGTTTTCACCAACAAGCACTGTTGCAAGACATGGTGTAACACCTTCTGTTTGTAATGCTTTTACTGCTTCTCTAATTCGTTCTTTAACTGCATTTGCAACTGTAATTCCATCTATTTTTTTACCGGTCACAAGCTTGTGTAATTTGCAGGATATTTAATCCTTGGAGTGTCATTAATAACCCACTTTAAGAATTAAACAGATAATGAAAATAGAATTTGATACAAATGAGTATCTACAAAATATTGCTAAGAGTAAATCATACTTTCACACCTTTATCAATAGGAATAACCTTGCTGCAGGAATACTGCGATTAGAACCTGGTGAAGAAGATACACAGGCCCCGCATGACAGTGATGAGATTTATTATGTCTTACGAGGAGATGGATTCTTGAATATAGGAGGAAAAGACTATTCTATATCAGGCGGCAAAGCGTACTTTGTAGCAAAAAACACAAAGCACAAATTTCATGGGAACAAAAATGAGCTTGTAGTATTGTATTTTTTTGGCGGACCTGATTCTTAGGAAATAATTGCCTTTCTTCCTACTATCTTGATCCTACCTTGTGCAAATAGCTTTACTGCCTCTGGATAGATCTTGTGTTCTTTTGCAAGAATTCTTTTTGTCAGCGTTTCTTCTGTATCATCATCTTTTATTTTGACTATTGCCTGTATGATGATGGGACCTGTGTCTACACCTTCGTCTGCAAAGTGAACTGTGCATCCAGAGTACTTAACACCATATTCTACAGCTTGCCTTTGTGAGTGAAGCCCAGGAAAAGAAGGGAGGATTGCAGGATGTATGTTCATAACTTTGCCCTTGAAATGTTTTATAAACTCTGGGCTCATTATGCGCATGAACCCAGCAAGACATACAAGCCCATTTTTTGGTGTCACATCATATTTTTCCAAAACTGATACAATTTTTTTATCATAATCCCAGTTTGGGCCTTTAATCCCTTGGCTTTCTACCACTTCAGTTTTGACACCAACCTTTTGGGCTATCCTAAGACCTCTTGCATCAGATTTGTTTGAAATGACGACGCTAGGATTTATAGGAATCTTATTTTTTTTGATTGATTTTAAAATCGCTTTCATATTACTTCCACGCCCAGAGATCAAAATGGCAAGATTGATCAACTCTTACACTAATTTTGTTGTTTAAAATAAAGATATGGAATAACTCTCGGTGTGGACTCATTATCAAGTATGTTAATTTGAATTTGCGTAGGATTTACTGCTGCTAATATGGTAACACATTACGCGGTATAACAAAATTGCATATTTTTCTTGTTGTAACATCTTTAAAATAACACTTTTTTATATACTGCCTGAAGGTAATTGTTTCGTGTTTGACGCTACAAATGCTGAAATAAGCAAAGCATTGGTAACATTGGCCATAGAAAAGACCTTACTTAACATGGGCAAACCGGTCTTAGATGAAGTAGCACATAGACTATTTAAAAATTACAAATGTTACATACCAGATTGTCATGAACATCCAGAGTATCTGAAAAGTGTACTCAAAGAACTTTATGGTAACTGCTACAACAACATAGTGGAATCAATCAAGAAAACCCTAGACGAGTTTTCCACAAAAAAATCAATCGAACACTTTCTTATGGTGATCAGTGAATAATATATGCAAACTAATTTAGAACTACCACAAACAAAAAAGTATCTGTTACTTTCTATCCTTGGCACTGGTTTTATAATGATGATTGCAAATTTTGTTGGACAAGATGTTACGATGCTAACAACTAATTTGCTTTATGTACCTGTACCAGGAGCACTACTAGTTTTATCAATAATCATTGCAGCTAGATTTAGTGTAAAAGGTGAACATGGGCGTGCTTGGATTCTTTTTGTTGGCGTTGCCGCATCATGGTTCGTAGCAGAGCAGATCTGGCTTGTTTACGACCTAGTATATGAAATAGATCCGTTTCCATCGGCAGCTGACTTTTTCTATCTTGTAGGGTATCCGTTTTTGTTTTTGTTTTCAATATATTATTTAAAACCATTGAAGAATGCAATCTCAAAAAAGATGCTGGCATATGCATCCTTGACTGCCGTGACCTTACTGATTCCCTTACTATACATGGCGTATGGCATAGATTCTGAGATTAGTGCTTTTGAACTCACATTGGCATTAAGCTACCCGATTGCAGATGCAATTGTTTTGATTCCAGCCTTAATTGGTGTTATTTTGTTTTTCAGAGGGGAGGTGAATTTTTTGTGGTCATTGGTGTGTGTAGCAATAGTGTTAAACGTAGTTGCAGATACTGGCTTTCTAATTACATCAATGAATGGTTCCTATTATATGGGGCACCCAATTGACATGTTGTTTCTGTGGGCCTACATCTTGTTCTCATTTGGCGTATATAGCCACATCCAGATATTCAAAAAACATCATCCACATATCAGCACGCAAAGTCTAGATGACTTGAGATGATGACTAGAACCACCTAACATAACAGCATTTCATCAAATTGAATATGAAACAATAATTGTGGGGTTTTTTAAAACTAAGCGTTTTTAGAGCCCCGTTCTATTGGCTTATCAATTATTTCACTTTTACCTAATCTCTTTCTAAGTAAATATGTCCCACTAGATACTAAAATTATAGAAAACACATGTGATAAAGTGACAGTCTCTTGCAAAAATATAGCTGCAAAAACCATTCCAAACACAGTAGTTGTTGAAAATAGCAAGATTGTTCTGATTGCACCTATAAACCTTAAACTAATGATGAAAAAGAAGGTAGCTATACCAGTGCCAAAAAGTCCAATAACTACAATGCTTGGAATCTGACGAAAATCAATTTCAAATGGAATTTGTAAAATCAAAACCAAACTAAATGCTAATCCACCTGCTGCAAAAGATGCCAGCTGTACAATTCTTTTTGGATCAATTTTGTTACTCACATACTTGCTCAGATTAACATCAATTGCATAAAATACGCCGGAGAAAATGATCAATAGATTACCAACAATTAAACCTGTAAAGACTAATCCATTATGATAAAGTTCATAACCCAGCGGCACAAAGACTATTCCTGCTATCATCAAAGCAAATGGTCCCAGTTCACTTTTTTTGAGTTTTTCTCGGAAAACTGTCATTGCCACTAAAATCGTAAAGATTATTTCACTATTGGCCAGAATTGATGCATTAACAGCAGTGGATTCCTTTAACCCAAAAAAATACATAATTAAAGCTGTGACTTCCGCAACCCCTATCATTAGTATTATAAACAAGTTTTTTCTAGTAATCTTGTAAGTCGAGTTAACATTTTTTTTGATTGGTGTAAAAAACAAACCATTGATTATGTAAATTATAGCAGCTAAGGTTATTGGATTTATTTCAATTGCAGTTGAAGTGGAAGATAATAATGGCTTTGATACCGAATGAATAAGACCGAATAATGCTGCAGATGCAAGAGCCAGTACATATCCTAAATGGCTTTCTGATATACGTGCAATTTTTTTGTTATATGGTATACTAGGTAATCCCATGCTATTTCCACAATGTGAAAACATAATTCGTAGCTAATAAAACGTGACATTGTATCGAATTTGACTTTTGATAAAACCCGGTCGTAAGTTGGATTATCTCATCAAAAGTTGAAAAAATTGACCCTTAATTGAGCATATTTTGTATTCTTTTTAGCATAAATCAGATGCCTTATTTTCAGATGATTTTAGCTAAATGACTTTCTTGTGCTTGTAAAGTGAGTATGTAATGACCCAATAAGCTGAATACCATAGCAGGTTTACAGGATGTATTAAATCATATTGTCCAAAGATTTCTAGATAAGTATACCACGTATCGCCAAATGTATTTAGCATAAGTCCAATTGCCAGAATAAGCCAAGCTGCTCCTAAAACACCCTGTCTAAAGACTAGTGCACCTAGAATGGCAGCAGAAAATACTATTGAAGAACCTATAACATAGGATAAGCCGTAGTAATAATCAAAGTTAGCTTCTCCAATTTCGGTAAGTGCTAAAACCGAATATGCTAACACAAGAGAAATAGGAATGATTGCAATCAGAATTTTAGTAGGTATATTTATTTTTGCTCTAAAAAATCTGATATTTTTTGATAGGTGGTAAAATGCGAATGGATAGGCTGCAAGAAAGAAAACATCTGCTATGGAAGGATACGGGTCCACATCATAATAATCATAAATATAATATGTGATTTCTCCAAAAAAAATCATTAACATTGCCAAGCCTAAAGCAAAATATGCTTTCCCAAAGACTTTTGAATGAGCATATCTTTTTGAAACAAAAAGGGCAGCAATTGATGCGATCAATGGATTTATTATAGAAATAATTGAAATTACTGGCTCAGCTTTCGTTGCATCTGGCAGTGCATATAGACATAATTGAAAACCTATCACTACCCCTAAAATGAGCAGTAGGAATTTGTAATCTACACGACTATCCAATCGTTCTGGTACTTTTTGTGGCTCTAACATTTTTTACAACAACTCACAAAAAATGAAAAACTGTTTGTTATTTTGAGCTCTAGTATATGAAAATCTATCTGACACACACATTACTGGAACAGTGTTTCCTAATATTTGCATGCATAATTGTTTACTTTTTCGCATTATATTCTGATGTATGTAATATTATATCACACATTATTAGTCTTGGTTACAATATATAATATTGATAAGAAGTCATGAAATTCAAAAAGAATTACGTAAAATATGAAAAATAGGTGTGTTAAAGTATTTTGTATGGTTTGTACACACTTTCAGTGTTTTCTAATCTAGCAAATCTTTTTAGAACAAAGACAGCAGTTGTGCTCACAGCTAGGTCTGGATCTGTTAAAGCTTTAGTTATTAGTTCTTTAGCTTCGAATGCTCGCATTAACCCTAGAGATTCTAACGACTCGTGTTTTACTAACACACTCTCATCATTTAAAGCGCTATTCACTAAATCAGGAATTTTTTTCCTCATGTTTCTGGCTGCGATTTGAAAGGCCGCTTCATGTTTTACAACACCATTATCATCATTTTCCAAAACCCAACACATCAGATCCGCTACCTCATCATATATTGGGTCTTTAGGATCAACCACTTCTGCAATCTCCCCTGCAAGCCATACTGCATCCCAACGCATAGATTCATCATTAGAATTTTTTAGAATTGTAATACATCTATCAAGGCGTTCTCTTGGCTGGAGCTTTCTTATATTGCCTTCATCCATTACATGACGACTCATTTCCAATCTTGGAAAATACGTTCCTCTTAATATGTTATTAAATGCATCCGCTTTGACCTAATTCAAATTTTACTATGATTTTGGTGCGTCTCATTAAACTTAACAAAAATAGACCATAAGATGGTGTTATTCAATGGTAATTTTTTGATGATATGAATCATACAAACCACTAAAATTTTTTAATGCTCAATCATTCTGGCCACCACCAATCTATATAAAATCACATTAACAAAAATTTGAACGTGAACATATTAAACGATTTATTTTGATATGTACCAGATAAAATGATCAGATAATTGGATTTTTAGCTAAGATATAATTAGCTGTAATTTTGTATTAGTGGAATCAGTAAACTCTTGTTCATTGATTCTTTGTTCAACTGTACTCTAACAGTAACTTTATTTTTCACAATATTGATCTTTATATTTTCAAATATTGGTGTGTACTTGTTGACTCTTTTTCCATCATTGGTGGTGATAAAGTCATGCGCAGTTAACAAACCATTATCTATTAACCAATTAATTTTTCGATAGCCGGAGGTTTGTGGTACATTGCAAATACTTAAAACCTCAGAAATAATACGTGGTTCTTCTAGTAATGCTGTTAGAATTTGTTTTTTATCCTCATCACCAAATGCTTCTAAAATGACTCTGCTAAGAAATTGATCCTCTACAGTCATCCACTCTTGTTCGTTGGTTTTGGATTTTTCCAGCGTACATACGTTTTCGAAAATCTTTTTTTCCAAACCATCAGCTCCCCCACCAAAAAACTCTCTTAATACACCATCTAGTTTCTGAAAATCTAAGATAGCTTGATTTATTGTAATCCCATATTTTTCAAAGAGGCGATTATCTATTTTGCGTAAAGTTTGTTCACCTAAGTTATCTTCAATTGCTGCGCCCAATGATCTTGCTAACAGACTGTCTAATCCTGCCATGTAAAGTGAGTATATCTCATGGTGATTATAAGTACAGAGACTGTCTCAAATCATACAGACACTAAATTCTATTGATCCATAAAAAACAAGAGTAGAAAAACCCACTACAACCAGTAAGTGTGATGCCAGGTAGACTTGCTAGTCCATATGCCAAAATCCGTGCTATTTCCACTTTTGGTAGACCATATTTTTATAAATAAACAACCTAAAAAATGTCATAAAATGTCACAACTAGGAAAAACGATACCAAATACTCTTAACAAACGTGAAGTAAAGGCAGTAAAGAATCAAAATAAAAAGCTAACTCCAAAGCAGATATTTGAACAGCTATATGGATTGCGTAGCAATAATGTAAAATCTGAAACAAATAAGCCCCCCCATAAGAATTCCAACTTTCTGAATAACGCCCATCGTTATTGCTTGGAGGGAATGGACGATTCATTCAAGCGTGAATTACATTATATATCAACGATAAAACACAATTGATAAAAGAAAAATCATCAATCTACATTAAATCTCTTTAACTGTAAATGATAAAATTAATTCACACCACCCTATTTTCAGATGATTTTAGCTAAATGATTTTCCTGTGCTTGAATAAGGTATAAGTGATAACCATCACTATTTTCTGATACGTGGTGAGTGAAGTTATGAATAACCATACATTTCTATTACCCATGAACAACCAATAATCGTTTAAAGCTATTAAAGATCTACAAAATCTAAATTGCAATTGTTTTTCTATTGGTTAAAAACAGCTGAATCTTGCACTTTATATCCAATTCGATTCATGTGAATTTAGATTTGCCACAAAAAATAAGGATGACTACAAACGGAATAGTTTTCTCACAAAATGAAAAGACAATTCATCTTGATCCAAAACATGGAACAAATAGCGGCATTTCATTTGTTTCGCATGCGCATACGGATCATTTGCACAACCAAAATGGTGGTTTGGCTTTGACCACAAGACAAACAAGTGAGATCGCAAAGCTTCGTGGATATTATATAGACAACTTCGTTGAAGAATATGAAAATTTTTCTATGATTGATTCAGGCCATATTTTAGGTGCACGTGGTCTTTTGTTTGGTGATGATGTATTTTATACAGGTGACATATGTACAAGGCAAAGGGGCTTTTTGGTAGGTGCCAAAGTACCAAAATGCAAAACTCTCATCACAGAGTGTACCTTTGGTTTGTCTGAGTTTGTCTTTCCAAGTGTAATGGAGACCGTAAAAAAAGTTAATGGAATAATATCTGAAATGTATGCAAAAGGAAAACCTGTCATTTTGCTTGGATATGAGCTTGGAAAAGCGCAGGTTCTATCCCACTTGTTTGGGCACTGGGAACCACTTTACTATCATGATTCTGTTAAAAAGATAAACGACTTGCATAGACGATTTGGAATTTCTCTAAAAGATGCAATAGGTCACACAGAAGCAGAAAGTAATGGTTTACTTGACAAAAAGCCTTGGGTTATGGTTGCACCAAACATGGGCGGAAAAAGTGCCTTTGTAAACTATATGAAATCAAAATACGATGCAATAACCATTGGTTTTAGTGGTTGGGCACAGTCTAGTAGATTTGTGTTTGGCAGACAGCATGACTATTCTGTTGCCCTAAGTGATCATTGCGATTACAACGAGCTAATTGAGCTTGTAAAAAAAATTAATCCAGAAAAAGTTTACACCGTGCATGGATTTGTAGATGAGTTTGCAAGTGAGCTTATCAAAATTGGATTTGATGCTCAACCCTTACGCGAAGAATCACTTGATGATTTTTTTTAATACTAAAACTTGCGTAATGCTCTATTATAGGCTACACCAAATCTATGTGCTTCATCTCTAGCATATTGTAAAATTTTTAATGCTTGATTGTTTTTTGGTATTACAAGAGGTTCTTTTATTTTTGGAAGATAAACCTCTTCATTTTCTTTTGCCAGTGAAACACATGGAATGTCTGCACCCACACTTTTTAATGCCAACAAAGCAGCTCCAAGCTGGCCCTTGCCACCATCTATGAGTATTAAATCTGGCATTGTAGATTTCTCACTCCGCAGCCTTATGTAGCGACGTTTTATTATTTCACTAATCATTGCATAGTCGTCCCTTTCTTGAACTGATTTTATTTTAAATTTCCTATAACTGGATTTAGCAGGCTTTCCATCCACAAATCTTGACATCGAACCCACTGCATATTGTGCACCGTGATTTGATATGTCAAAGCATTCTATAGTTTTGGGAATGTTTCGTAGGTTAAGTTTCTCTTGTAATTCAATAAGGGCAGGCTCTGCTCCTTTTGACTCAAAAAGCGTGATATTTTTCATGATAAGGTCAATCATGTCTTTTCGCATTCCTCCTGATGGAATCACAATACTAACCTTAAAGCCAGCAGTTTTTGAAAACAGGTCTACAAGGATCTCTTTTTTCTCAGGTAGAACATTTGTTACAATAAACTTTGGAATAGGGTTTGTGCTATAATACTGCGAAAGAAAACTCGAAAAAGAGTTATCGCCCACAAGATCAAACGTAAACCTGTTTCTGTCCTTTATGACTCCATTAACCTGCCTGAAGCTCATGACAATTGCAGTTTGATCTTTTATTTTTATACCAAAATATTCCTCATCATAGTTTCTTGCAACTTCCATTTTTTGTCTTGTCTGCAGGTTTTGCAATCGTTGTAGTGTATCATAAATTTCCTTTGCTTTTTCATATTGCTGTACTGACGATGCAGCTTTCATATCGATGGCAAGTTTCTGGTTAAAGTTTTCTAGCTTTTCTTTTCCTTTTAAGATGGACTCCAGCTCTGTAACATGTTGTCCGTATTTTTCTTGAGCTTCTTTAAACTGACATGGAGCTTCACAGTTTCCAAGGTGATATTCCAGGCAAGCTTCTTTTGGAAGCTTTTTACAAATTCTTATTTTGAAAGTCTTACGTAAAAGCCCAATTGATAGCATTTTTGAGCTGCCATGTGTAAAGGGACCGTAAATTCTTCCATCGCCTAGGAACTCACCTGTTCTTGTTCGCCTTGTCACCAAGAGTCGGGGGTATTTTTCGTTGGTCATTCGAAGGTAGGTATAACGTTGTTGATCCTTTAGCTCTATATTAAAAACTGGCCTGTAGCGCTTGATCATATTTGCTTCTAGCAAGAACGCTTCACTTTCATTATCTGTCAGAATAAATTCAAAATCATGTACTTTCTGCACAAGTTTTTGAGTTTTGTAGTTTTGGTTTTTAAGGAAATACGATCTTACTCGGGCTCTAAGATTTTTTGCTTTACCAATGTAGATTATTTTATTGTCCTTATCTTTCATCATATAAATCCCAGGCTGAGAAGGAATTGCCAGTTTTGTGATGTTAATTGCCATTTTGTAAAACCCTTTTCAGATACTGACCCGTGTAGCTTTTTGGGTTTTGGGCTAGTTGTTCAGGTGTGCCACATGCAACTACCATTCCGCCTGCATCCCCACCTTCTGGGCCAAGATCTATTATCCAATCTGAATTTTTTATTACATCCATGTTGTGCTCTATTATGATAACCGTATTGCCAAGATTTACAAGTCTGTTTAAAACATCAAGCAGCTTTTGTACATCGGCAAAATGCAGTCCGGTTGTTGGTTCATCTAAAATATACACTGTCTTGCCAGTGTCTCTTTTTGAAAGCTCAGCAGCTATCTTTACTCTCTGGGCCTCGCCACCAGAAAGAGTTGTAGCAGCCTGTCCTAGTTTGATGTATCCAAGTCCAACATCTGCAATTGTTTGTAGCTTTCTTTGGATTGAAGGTACGTTTGCAAAGAATTCTAGTGCTTCATCTACTGTCATAGAAAGAATGTCTGCGATGTTTTTGCCCTTGTAGAGCACAGATAGCGTCTCAGAGTTGTATCTTTTTCCTTTGCACTCATCACACATGACATAGACGTCAGACAAAAACTGCATCTCAATTTTTTTAACACCATCGCCTTCACAGGCAAAGCATCTGCCATCTGCTACATTAAAGGAGAATTGACCTGGCGTATAGCCCCTTTCTCGTGCTGTTTCTGCATTTGCATAAAGCTCGCGTATGGGGGTAAATGCGCTAATGTATGTAGCGGGGTTTGAACGTGGCGTTCTGCCTATTGGAGACTGATCTATTCCTATTATTTTATCAATGTGTTCTTTCCCAAGTATTTCCTTATGTTTTCCAGGTCTTTCTACAGATGTGTAAAAGTGCGCAGCGAGGGCATTGTATAAAATGTCGTTTACAAGAGTTGACTTGCCTGAACCTGATACTCCTGTCACCGCAATCATCATGCCAAGTGGAAACTCGATGTCGATGTTTTTGAGATTATTTTCTGCAGCACCCCTGACAATTAATTTGCCATTTTGGTGGCGATTCTTTTTGACGAGTTTGATTGCGTTGTGATTTTTCAGATATTCGCCTGTCACTGATTTGTGGTTGTTTAAGATCTCTTTGATGGTACCTTCAAACACAACACTGCCACCATGGACTCCAGCTCCAGGTCCAAGATCTATTATCCAGTCAGAATTTCGTATAATCTCTTCGTCGTGCTCAACTACAAGTATTGTGTTTCCAAGATCACGTAGCTTTGTTAGTGTTTTGATCAGCTTTGAGTTGTCTCTTTGGTGAAGGCCAATAGTTGGTTCGTCAAGAACATAAAGTACACCAGTAAGGTTAGAACCAATTTGCGTTGCAAGTCTGATTCTCTGTGATTCACCACCAGACAGTGTAGCGCTAGCCCTGTTTAATGTCAGATAGTTTAACCCTACATTTTTTAAAAATTCTAGCCTTGAGAGGATCTCTTTTAGTACTGATTTTGCAATGTATTTTTCAGTTTCTGTCAGCTTTAGGTTTTGGAAAAAGTCATAGCATGCATTAATTGAGAGATCACAAGCATCCATTATGGACATGGAGTTTGTCTTAACGGCCAGGGCTTCGTCTTTGAGCTTTCTGCCCTTACAAGAATTGCATGGAGTTTCACGCATGAATCTTCTAATCTCCTCTCTTTTTGACTCTGAATCGGTTTCCACAAAATTACGATGTAAACTTGGTATAACCCCGCTGAAAGTATTGGCATACTGCCACTTTGAGTCTGTTGTTTGTGATTCATAAGAAAACTTGACCACCTCATCAGTTCCGTACAATATGATTTGCATTTGCTTTGGAGTCATCTTGTTTATTGGGGTCAATAAATCAAAGCCAAACTTTTTTCCAACATCTCTGAGAGTTTGTCTTCTAAATGATGAAAACCTACCAGACCATGGTACTATTGCACCGTCAAGTATGGATTTTGATTTGTCTGGAATCAGCAAATCTGGATCAAACTCCATCTTAACGCCAAGACCATGACACATCTTACAGGCTCCAAAAGGTGAATTGAACGAAAAGGTTCTTGGCTCTAACTCTCCTATGGTGATTCCGCAATACGAACAAGCATTGTTTTGTGAAAATATTCGTTCATCACTTCCTGAAATCAGCACCGTGCCTTTGCCAGCCTTTAATGCATTTTGAACAGATTCAAAGAGCCTACTTTTTTCTTCTTTTGACGCTTTCAGTCTATCAACAACTATCTCGATACTATGGCGTTTTTGTTTATCAAGGGTTGGAATTTCTCCGTTTAGCTCCGTTATTTCATTGTCTACTCTTATTCTGGAATAGCCAGATTTTTTTATCTGTTCAAATAATTTTTCATAGGTTCCTTTTTTACCGCGAATCAGTGGTGCAAGTATTAGGATGTTTTTTCCATCTGACTCCTTTAGAACAGACTCACAAATAGACTCGGCAGACTGATTTGATATACGACGCCCACATTTTGTGCAATGTGGTATTCCTATTCTGGCGTAAAGAAGCCTTAGATAATCGTAGATTTCTGTTATGGTGCCAACAGTAGATCTTGGATTTTTGCTTGTGGTTCTTTGCTGAATTGAGATTGCAGGCGATAATCCCTCAATGGAATCCAAATCCGGCTTATCCATCATTTCTAAAAATTGCCTAGCATACGCAGAAAGTGACTCTACGTATCTTCTTTGTCCTTCAGCATAAATTGTATCAAATGCTAAGGTAGATTTGCCAGAACCAGAAAGGCCAGTAATTACCACAAGCTTGTTTTTTGGAATATCTAAATTGATGTTTTTTAGGTTGTGTTCTCGCGCACCACGGATTATCAGTTTGTCAATCATTTCTTTCTTAACTCCTTTTGAATTTGTGCAAGTTTTTCACGGTGTTCTATGGCACGTTCAAAATCAAGCTCTTCGGCAAATCTCTTCATAGTAGCTTCTGTTTCTATTGCTTCTTTTATCAAATCATGTCTTGACAGGTGTTTTATTTCATCTAGTGTAGTAATTTGTTCTGGAATTGCCTTTACTATAGTACTTGGCGTGATGCCCATTTTTTTGTTGTATGCAATCTGTTTTTTTCTCCTCCTTTCGGTTTCTAACATTGCATGCTTCATTGATTGCGTAATGGAATCTGCATACATTATCACAGTTCCATCTATGTTTCTTGCTGCCCTGCCAAAAGTCTGAATTAGGCTTGTTGCGTTCCTCAAAAAGCCTTCCTTATCAGCATCTAAGATGGCAACAAGAGCGACTTCGGGTATGTCAAGACCCTCTCTTAGAAGGTTTATCCCAACTAGTACATCAAACTCGCCAAGGCGTAGTTGCCTTATCAGCTCGGTTCGTTGTAGGTTCTCTATTTCAGAATGCAAGTATCTTACCTTGATCTGCTTTTTTGACAGATACTCGGCAAGGTCTTCTGCCATACGCTTTGTAAGCGTTGTCACAAGTACACGTTGGTCTTTTTGAGCTCTTTTTTTAATCTCAGATACGAGGTCATCCATCTGGTTTTCTGTCCTTCTTACCTCCACCTGTGGATCAACTAGGCCTGTAGGACGCACAAGCTGCTCTACTACTTGAAAACTAGATTTTTTTTCGTATTCCGAAGGAGTTGCAGAAGCAAAGATGGTGTTTTTTATGCACTTTTCAAACTCTTCAAACTTTAGCGGTCTATTATCAAATGCACTTGGAAGCCTAAAGCCATACTCTATAAGAGCTTTTTTGCGGGAATGATCTCCTTTGTACATGCCATGAAGTTGCGGTAATGTAACATGCGATTCATCTATTACTAGTAAGAAATTATCTCCAAAAAAGTCTAGTAAACAAAATGCAGGTTCGCCTGGCTTTCTGCCATCAAAATGTCTAGAATAGTTTTCAATTCCAGAACAGTATCCAAGCTCCTCTATCATTTCCAAGTCATACTTTGTTCTCATCTCTAGTCTTTGTCTTTCTAGTTCTCTAAGCTGAGGCAGTCTATCTTTGAGTTCTTTTTTAATTGACTCTACGGCATTTTTTCTTACGTCATTTGCAACAAGGTAATGCTTTGCAGGAAATATCTTGATTTTTGGAATGGTTCTTTTTTCTTTTAGTGAGATATGATCACATAATGATATTTTTTCTATCTTATCGCCAAACATGGAGATTCTTACTACATCGTCAGCGTAGGCAGGAATGATATCGATGGTGTCGCCTTTAATTCTAAATGTTCCTGAGACAAGCTCTGTATCGTTTCTCTCATATCTTGCATTGACAAGCTTTTTGATTAGTGCAGAACGTCCTATGTTGTTGCCAGTTTGAATGTCAATTGACATTGCTTCCCAGTCACGGGGTGAGCCTAGTGAATAGATGCACGAAACGGTTGCTACAATAATTGTAGGCTCGCCAGAAAGAAGCATGGCAGTTGCCTCAAGGCGCATCTTTTCGATCTTTTCATTTATCCGTGTGTCCTTTTCGATGTAGGTGTCTGTCTGTGGAATGTAGCTTTCTGGCTGGTAATAATCATAATAGCTTACAAAATACCCGACATTGTTTTTTGGAAAGAACTGTTTTAGCTCAGAATAAAGCTGAGCTGCAAGGGTTTTGTTATGCGATATGACAAGCGTATTTTTACCTGTCCTTTGTATTACGTTTGCAACAGCAAAGGTCTTGCCGCTGCCTGTCACCCCAAGCAAGGTCTGGATTTTTTTCTTTCGTACGCCTTCTACTAGCTGTTCTATTGCCTGAGGCTGATCGCCTGTTGGCTGAAACTCTGATACTAACTCAAAGATTGGACTTTGTAACAACATTACAATTCCATGAAAACGAAATTTAAAGCAATGGTAGTCTTACAATAACTACCAGTTTGGCTCTTCTGAGATTGCCAAACCATCTTTTGTCTGTGTGATTCCCATGATTTTCAGAGTGTGTTGAGCAGTAGAGGAGTTTCTTTCCAGGATCTTGCCTGCAAGATCTAGGCGAGATTTTTTGTCAAGGTGCTGGCCAACTTTGTATTTTCCACGCATTGTTATTGGAACCACTTTTATTATTGCCACCTCGTCTACAACTCCCATTTCTGGCCTTATATTTTCATACTTTCCTTCAGGCTGGTACTTTTTCATGAGGGCATTAAGAGCTAGAGTCTTTTCATTTCTGTCAGAAACTATGATGCCGTGTCCTTTTATTACAACGCTAATGTATAGCGTGTCTGC
>ERZ1292623.1685-Hain-H51-01um-R1-1685-length-20779-cov-8_pt1 | contig 18429 bp, 17 predicted proteins | sample MGYA00564398_ERZ1292623 | MGnify/ENA primary metagenome ERZ1292623 (study PRJEB36523, sample SAMEA6512633) | groundwater metagenome | collected 2019-01-07 | study: AquaDiva: Metagenomics assemblies of 32 groundwater samples | reverse complement strand
AGGTTCGCGGCGACGTTTCCCGGGTCGACGTACGCCACGGCGGCGACGAAAGCTGGGCCCATAAGGCGTATCACTCGGTTGCTCACATCGCCATCATGTCCCCTCAGGCAAGGAGCCCCAAAACGCCACAGCTGTCACCCGTCAGGCAGCGGGCTGAACCGTAGGGGAATCCACCGACGGAAGGATGTCACACGCCTCTGGTAGCCGTAGGGTCAGGAAGGTGAGCAGCGCTTCGGTCCCCATACGACGCCCCCCGGGACGTTTGCGTCGTGGTTACCGATGGCTGCACGCCCACCCCATGATCCTCGATTCAGTAATGGCCTTCCTCGTCCTCATCGCCGCATTCGCGACGTGGGGACACGACACCAACCACAACACCGCTTACCGCGCATGGATGGCGCTGTGGGTACTGACTGTCTGTGCGTCCTGGGTGTGGGCCCGCACCAAGCCGGAAGTGACCGCTTCGGTGCTAGTCGCCTCACACATCCTTCAGCTAGCGGTCTACCCGTTCCCGTCACCGCAAAACACCCTAGTCCCCGTCATCCTCTATCAGGTGTCACTGAAGACCGACCCGCCCCGGCGCAGATTCTGGCTGGCCATGTGCGTCGTCGGCCCGGTTTCCGCCGGGGTGAGCTGGGGATTCGCCCCGACGACCTCCGAACCCATCAGCTATAACACTCACCTCATCCGCTTCTCCGTCATCATCATCGCGTGCATGGCCAGTTGTTTGGCAGCGTGGTTTGCCGGCAGCGCCACGAGAGACCGACGTCAAACCATGGCAGCGTTGCGCCAACGTGCCATCGACCTGGAGCGCGAGCGCGACCAAAGCATCAGGCTGGCCACCCAGGAGGAGCGGGCCAAGATCGCCCGGGACATGCACGACATTGTCGCCCACTCCTTGTCGGTCATCGTGGTGCAGGCAGACGGTGGCGCCTACCTAGCTCACCATGAAGAGGCCGGCGATATCGAGACCCGACTGTCAGCCAGCGGGCAGGCCCTCGACACGATCGCTACGACGGCCCGTCACGCCCTTGACGAGACTCGACGTCTCGTCGGTGTGCTGCGTGACAACGATGCTGGCCCGCAGCTGGCCCCCACTCAGGGCCTTGACGACATCCCCAACCTCATCAAGGAGATGAGGGGGCTCTCGCCATCACTCTGACGATCAAAGGCAGCCCGGAATGTCACGAACCGTTGTCCCAAGGCGCCGAACTCGCCTGCTACCGCGTCGTCCAAGAAGCCCTCACCAATGTCCTTAAACACGGCGGCCCGACGGCAACTGCCCATGTCACCATCAGTCACCACCCCGATGACGTCACCTTGGAAATTCTCGACGATGGACGAGGTACTAGCGTCACGGGTATCGAGCGCGCCGACGGGGCCGGACATGGCCTGGTGGGGATGCGAGAACGAATGTCCGCTTGGGGTGGCACCCTTGAGGTAGGGAGTCGCCCGGGCCACGGGTTCCGAGTCCGTGCCGTCATCCCTACCCGTTGATCGTCAGTTTGAGCCCCGAAGGACCACGCCATGACCGACCCGATCCGACTCCTCCTGGCCGACGACCAGCAGATGGTGCGCGCCGGGTTCCGCCTCGTCCTTGACGCCCAGCCGGATATGTCCGTCGTCGGGGAGGCTAATGACGGAGCTGAGGCCTTACAGCTCGTCGACGAGTTGGCCCCCGACGTTGTTCTCATGGATATCCGGATGCCCGTCCTTGATGGTTTGGGCGCCACCGAGAAGATCATGACAAGCCACCCTGAGGCCAAGATCCTCGTGCTGACGACCTTCGACCTCGACGAGTACGTCCACTCTGCGCTGCGAGCAGGGGCGTCCGGATTCATGCTCAAAGACGCTGGGCCCACCGAACTACTAGCCGCCATCCGCGCTGTCCGCGACGGTGACTCTGTCGTCGCCCCGTCGGCCACTCGCCGCCTCATAGAGAGGTTCATCCCCCGTCAGGGCGAAGGGGCTGCGACCATAACCGACCCGAAGCTCGTCGAGACTCTCTCAGACCGGGAGCGCGAGGTGCTTACCTGCGTCGGCGAAGGACTCACGAACGCCGAGATCGCCGAACGGCTCTACCTGGCCGAGACGACCGTCAAAACCCACATTGGCCACATCCTGTCAAAGCTGGGGCTGCGCGACCGCGTCTCCATGGTCATCACGGCCTATGATGCCGGTCTGGTGCGTCCGGGTCGCTGACCTTTCAGTTGACTACGGCGCTGCCGAAAATGGGCACATCCTCCTGCGGTAGGAGAGCCGAAACCACTCCCGGGACCGATGTGTGACGAGGGAAAACACCCTTAGCGTCAAAGGTGTTGTTAAACCTCTGACACAGGAGTTTCCATGTCTGCCTCAGTGACGGCCGCACCCACCACAACGTCTCGCACGGCCTCAGCGGTCCGCACTCTCGACCTCACTAAAACATACGGGTCCGGGACGACCCTTGTGAGAGCCCTGCGGTCGGTGACCCTCGACATTCCTGCCGGGCGGTTCAGCGCAATCATGGGAGCGTCAGGTTCGGGTAAGTCAACCCTGCTGCACTGCATCACCGGGCTCGACTCCCCTACTTCGGGCCGGGTGTGGATTGGCGATACCGAGATCACCCATCTCGACGACGACGCCCTCACCAAGCTACGTCGCCAGCACGTCGGGTTCGTGTTTCAATCCTTCAACCTCATGCCCACTCTCAGCGTTGCTGACAACATCACCCTGCCGCTGCGTCTGTCGCACACCAAGGTCGACAAGGAATGGTTTGACCACATCACCGGAATGCTCGGCATTACCGAGCGTCTTGGCCATAAGCCGTCGCAGATGTCTGGCGGACAGCAGCAGCGCGTCGCCGTCGCCCGCGCCCTGGTGACCCGCCCCGACGTCATCGTCGCCGACGAGCCGACCGGCGCCCTCGATTCGGAGGCCAGCGACGATCTGCTCACCTTCCTGCGTCACTGCGTCGACGATCTTGGTCAGACCGTCGTCATGGTCACCCATGATCACGACGCCGCTGCCAGGGCCGACGACATCGTCACCGTAACCGACGGCCAGGTCTCGACCGCTCGCAGCCAGGAGGTCCTGGCATGATCCACGAACGTCGTCGTCTTATACCCACGATGATCGCCGTCATCATTGGTGTGGCCTTCGTAGCCAGCACGCTGATGTTGATGGACTCGATCAAGGCCTACACGCTACGTATCCAGGCAGCAGCTGTCGGGGACGCCACCGCAGTGGTGACCGCTAAGGAGCCCTCGAAGCCTATGTCCTCGATAACTGTCGACAAGGTTGCCGCAGTGCCCGGCGTGACCTCAGTGGAGCAGACCCGTAACGCCTTCCTCCAGCGCACCGACAACGGGCAGGCCTCCTTCGTCAACGGTCACCTGGTCCCGGCCCATCCCCACTTGGTCAAGGGCCGAGCACCAGCCAAGCTGGACGAGGTAGCCGTCAACCAATCCACTGCCGACAACAACGCCGGGATCGGATCGAAGATCATCGTCAACGACCCCTCCCGAAACGGTGCGAAGCCCATCACCCTCACCGTGGTTGGTGTGCTCGACCCGGACGCTCGCACCACGACCACCCCGACTTCCCCGGAGATCTACCTATCGGCCGCCAATCTGGGACGCATCAGCGGTCATTCCGGTGCCAATACCGTGTACGTAAACTCCGACCGCCCTGCCTCGCAGATCGCGCAGGAGGTTTCGAAGGTTGTCGGCACCACAGCAACGGTCCGCACCGCCGACGACGAGCGAGCCTATGAGGCCAACCAAGCCTCCCAGGGATTCGCCGCCATGACGACCTTCATGGGAGCCTTTGCCGTGATCGCCCTGGTTGTAGCCGCGATCGTTATCGTCAACACCTTTACGATCCTCGTCGTACAACGCACTCGCACCCTCGCCCTGGCGCGCTGCATCGGTGCCACCCGAAAACAGGTGCGACGCTCGGTTCTCGGGGAAGCGCTCATCGCCGGTCTTATCGGGTCGGTTGTCGGAACTGCCCTGGGTATCGGCGTCACCCAGCTCATGCTTATGGGCCTCAAGGCTGCTGGATCCCCGATCGACACCTCAGTGAGCGTCACCGTGACGTCCTGCATCATCCCAATCCTTGTAGGTGTGGTCGTCACAACTCTGGCTGCCTTGCCTCCGGCACGACGCGCCACCAAGGTCACTCCAGTGGTGGCACTCCAGCCGGTGACTGAGACGCCCACTCGCAAGATTGGACGGGTCCGCGTCGGGTTCGGAACGCTGCTCTTCCTCGCTGGTACTGCCCTTGTCATCACCTGCGCAACGAGCGATATGGAGACGAAGAACGCCGTGATGTGCGGGGTCGCCGGCGGGTTCATCAGCTTTGCCGGAGTGCTCGTGTTAGCTCCTGTCCTCATCGGAAGCCTAGGCCGAGCCATCGGTGTCGCTCGTCTTGGCGGGATTCCCGGGGAGCTGGCTATCGAGAACACCCAACGCAACCCACGCCGCACTGCCACAACGGCGTCGGCTTTGCTTATCGGCGTCACCCTCATCGCCACCGTTGCGACGGGTGCCGCCACCGGTCGGGCCTCCATTGGCAACATGATGAACGGGCATTTCCCCGTTGACGCTACTGTGAGAGCCCAGGGCCCACTCAACAACGCCACCATTGGCGACGTCAAGAGGTCCGACGGTGTCTGTCAGGTCGCCACTGTGACGACGGTCCCCGGCACGGTTGAGGCCGGTGGCAAGGCCACAAAGGTCGCTGTCCAGGCAGCGTCTCCGGAGTTCCCCAAGGTCGTCCGTGACGAGTCCGCTGCCAAGGGACTCGACGACAGCCACGCTGTGGGAGCGCTGCCTGGGGTCGCCGATGGCAGCAAGATCACCGTCACCGTTAATGGCAAGAAAGCCAATCTGACCCTGGTACGACACGGCAAGGACAACGAGGGACTCATCGTCACCCAAGACATCCTCACCAAGCTGGCGCCCCATGCCCAACCCACTGAAATCCGGGTGCGTTATCAGGACGGCACCGATCAGTCCAAGGCCACCCAGGCCCTGTCCAAGTCGATGTCGACCCACCCAGGGGTGACGGTCACGTCATCGGCCGATCAGAAAGCCCAGATGGACAAGATCATCAACATCATGCTTGGGATGGTCGTCGGGTTGCTGGTGATTTCGGTCATCATTGCCATAGTCGGCGTCGCGAACACCTTGGGTCTATCGGTGGTAGAGCGCACCCGTGAGATCGGACTGTTACGCGCCCTCGGCCTGACCCGCGCACAGGTCCGATCGATGTTCGGCAAAGAAGCGCTCATGCTCTCAGGCATCGCAGCGATCCTGGGCATTGCCCTGGGGATTGGGTACGGCATCGCCGGATCCCACGCCCTTTTTGGCTCCCTCATGACCGTCGAGACATCCGTGCCATGGTTGCAGCTGCTCATCGTCGCCCTCGTTGCCGTGCTGGCCGGATGGCTGGCATCGGTGATCCCAGGCCGTCGAGGAGCCACGATCAAGCCGGCCGTCGCACTAGCTGAGGAGTGAGCAGGCCTAGCGCCCTCGTGGCGACTGAGTGAAGTTTACAGCAAGCCCTGCTGCCGTAAAGCCGGGATAACCCGGTCACACAGCAGCGGGGCCTGACGCACGTCGTCATAGCAGTGGTCGAGGTCAGTCCACTCGTACTCGACGATCTCGGAGTCTGGGACGGGCTCAGGCAAGATCTCACGCCAGTTGCACACGTAGACCGCACACCGGATGCCGTCAGCGTCATGGTTAGCTGCGGGGGCGTCAAAGGTGCCGAGGTGAGTGAGGTCGGCCGGATCAAGAACCAGACGGGTTTCTTCTCGGGCCTCGCGAATGGCGGCCTTTAGCGGGGTCTCCCCCAGCTCAATCTTGCCTCCCGGCAAGATGACGTGATCGGCCCCCTTCTTGCGGACGTTGAGGCAAGTCCGGCCTCGCATCAGGCACACGGCGGCTAGGTTGAATATCACGCGGTCAGGGTATCGGCCGGAACCATCCCGCCGGGCCACCACACATTGGATGGACGGCGCCACGTCGCGCCCACCCTTCGATCAACACCGGTTCCCATCGACACCCGCCTCTAAACTCACAGACCGTGACCGAACCCGACCAGCAACTGCATCGCAGTCTGCGCAACCGACACATCCAACTCATCGCCTTGGGTGGCGCAATCGGAACCGGTCTGTTCTACGGAGCAGCCGACTCTATCGCGGCCGCCGGACCGGCGGTCATCGTCAGTTACCTCGTTGGTGGCGTAGTGATCTATCTCATCATGCGAGCTCTTGGCGAAATGAGCGTCCACAACCCGACTTCGGGTGCCTTCAGTGAGTACGCGCACCAGTGGTGGGGAGATCTCCCCGGGTTCATCTCCGGCTGGAACTACTGGTTCAACTACATCTTCGTGTCGATGGCCGAGCTCTCGGTGGTCGGGATCTACATCAACTATTGGTTCCCTGCCGTCCCCCGGTGGGTGTCAGCGGCGGTACTGCTTGCCATCGTCACAACCGTCAACCTCCTCCACGTCCGCGCCTACGGAGAAGTGGAGTTCTGGTTCGCCATCATCAAGGTCGTCGCGATTATTGCCATGATCGTCCTGGGCCTGTGGATTATATTCTTCGGCACCGGCTCCACCCCGGCGACTGGCATCGGCAATCTGTGGCGCAATGGCGGATTTTTGCCTCACGGCGTCACCGGGATGCTCGCCGGGATCATCGTCGTCATGTTCTCCTTTGGCGGCACCGAGCTCATCGGCATCACCGCCGGTGAGGCCGAAGATCCGCAGCGCTCCATCCCCAGGGCCATTAACCGAGTCGTCGGGCGCATCCTGCTGTTCTACGTCGGTGCGCTCATCGTCATGGTGGCGATTGTCCCGTGGACGAAGATCGACGGAAATGCCAGCCCCTTCGTCCAGATTTTCGACCTCGTCGGGATCCCGGGAGCGGCAGCCATCCTCAACCTCGTCGTTCTCACCGCAGCGATCTCGGCGTATAACTCTGGTCTGTACGCCAATGGACGCATGCTCCACGCCCTGGCCCATCAAGGGGATGCCCCCGCCTTCCTCGGCAAGGTAAATAAGGCCGGGTCGCCGTGGGCCGGGGTACTTCTGTCTAGCGCCGTAACAGCTATTGCAGTGGTCGTCGTCGGGCTGCTGCCGGAACAGGCGTTCGTGTACATCATGTCGATCGCCATGATCGCCGCAATCATCAACTGGGCGACGATCATCATCACCCAGATGCTCTTTCGTCGCCGTCTCGATCCTGAATCCCGCTCCGAGCTGCGTTTCACGATGCCGGGAGCCCCCGTCACCAACTGGATCGTGCTGGCCTTCCTGGTACTCATGGTCGTCGTCATGACAACCATGCCGCCCTACCGGATCGCCGTGGCTATCGGCCCCATCTGGCTGGCTGTCCTGGGCCTAGGGTGGCGGGTGTCACGGCGCCGTCAGACTTTGTAAACGATCGGGTAACAACGGCCGATCGGCGGTACCGAAGCCATTCAGACCAGCACAATCACCTGTACCAGCAGGATTTTGACGACGGTTCCCAACGCGAAAAGGGCACCGTAGGCCGACTCGATCCGTTCGTCATTAACGAGAGAGTTGGCGTAGCTAAGGATGGCGGGCTGACCAACGAAGCCTGCAAAAGCACCCGTAGCGCGTTGGGCCGAAAGCTTCATACACCAGGCTGCTGCGATGACGATCGCACCACCAAGGACTAGGGTCACAGCCGAGACGGCAATAACCGCCAGACCCGTCGCGCTCACCGCCTGGGACAAGAATGCTGGCCCGGACGCCAGCCCGACGCAGGCCAGGAAGATCATGAGCCCGAGCTGACGCAGAATCGCGTTCGTCGCGTGCGGCAATTGCCACCGCAGCGGCCCCGTGCGGTGAATCGATCCCAAGATCATGCCCATGACCAGCGGCCCAGCAGCGGTTCCCAGCTCGAACTGCAACCCCCTGGGCAGGGCCACCATGAGGGCACCGAGCAATAAGCCAAGAGCAGCACCCAATCCCAAAGACAGAGCATCCACTTGGGAGACGTGAGCCTCAGAGTCGCCAAAGAGGTCCGCAGCGTCGGAAAGGCGATGAGCTGGCACAACACACAGCACCCGATCTCCTGGCTGCAGGACGATGTCGCTGCGAGCCAACATATCGAGGTCACCGCGACGTACTCGCGTCACCTTGCCACTGGTACGTCCGCGCACATCGATGCTGCCTAAGGTGCGGCCCACCAAAGCCGGGTTGGACACCACAAAGCGCCGGAAATCGAGCTCGTTGCGCTCGTTGGTGAGGGTGCGCTCGGAGACGTGCCCGAGGTGCTCGACAGCACGATTGACGTCGTCAGGGTTTCCGACCACCAGCACCTGATCACCGACGTGGAGGTCGTCGTCGGGGGTGGCCAATCGCATCTCGCCGTCGCGCAGCAGATAGGACATCCGAACCTGGTCGTCATTAAAGCCAGGGGTCTGCCGGATTGATGTCTCCCGGTCGACGACTGTCGACACCGCGGTAAGCCCAGCCTCAGCCATTGAGGTGTTGTCTTTGCTGGCCGGCCAGCATCTCTTAGCAATGATTGCGACCATAATGAGCCCGACGACGACGCCCACGGGATAGGACAGCGCATACCCCACAAGAGTATCTGCGGCTCCATGGGTAGCCGTCGATGCGGCGTCAATGGCTGGTGAGGTGAGGACACCGGCGTACAGACCCGCAACGTGAGCCGGGGTTAAACCGAAGAGTCGCCCCAGGCCGAGTCCAGCTGCGGCCATCACTGCCAACCCGACGACACCGGCGAGCATGAGGCCCCACTGACGTTTGAGGTCAGATAAGAAGGTCGATCCAGCAGCCAGGCCCACGGTGTAGCAGAACAGCACGACGCCTAGGCCTTTGATCATCCCCAGGTTTTGACCGAAGCGAGGATCAAGGGCCCCGACGACCAGCCCCATAAACAGGGCTCCAGCGGCACCAAATCTCAACGGGCCAAACTTGATTTGGCCTAGCAAGGCGCCGGAGGCCAGGACGATCAGGATCGTCAGCAGTTGATGCGTGGCAAGAAAGTCGGTCAGTACTGTCATGAAGCTCCTGGCATCGTGCCGACGTTCCCGCCGCGACGGCAGGATGCGTCGTCGCAGCAATCCCGGTCGATCCGGGACTTAACACCCTTGAATTGTAGGCCTTCGCTCAGACACAGAGGTTGCACACAGCTGCATGGATTGATGCCGCCCAACGCGAAGGTGCCGCCACAACGAATCGCGACGGCACCCGTGATGCGCTCCATCAGGGCTTGACCAGGATGCGGATCGGGTTGCCCTGGTGGGACTCGAGCTCCGCGATGCCACTCTCGACATCCTTCAACGGGATGACCTTTGAGATGGACTCCGTGAGGTCCAGGCGGTGATAGGACAACATCTCGGCGAGCAGGGCGATGTCCTGAGACTTGTAACCAAGGTGGCCAAGGACCTGCTTGCGTTGCAGGTTGAAGTTGAGGAATGGACCAGCGTCGATGTCCTGGGCGGACAGCCCGACCGAAACCGCCTTGCCATCGACGTCGAGGGAGTCGACGCAGGCACGCAGCGTCGGCTTGATGCCGACGGCGTCGAAGGCGACGTCGATCATGCGGCCATGAGTGATGTCCTCGATTTTCTGCATGAGCTCGGGGTCGTCGCTACGCAGAGTGTGGTCGGCGCCGACTCGCTTAGCGCGCTCGAGGACAGCGTCATTGAGATCAATAGCAATGACGGGGACGCCGCCGGCAAGCTTGGCTAGTTGGACGAGGTGGGTTCCGACACCGCCGACGCCCCACACGGCCACGGCATTGCCCATGTGGACCTTGCCGGTACGCACGACGGCAGCATACGGGGTAGATACGGCGTCTGCGAGCAGAGCGGCCTGGTCCAGTGGGACGTTGTCAGGGATCTTCGTCATACCGGAGGCCTGCGCAATGTGGTACTCAGCCCATGCGCCGTCGTAGGCAAAAGCCATGAGGTTCAGATCCAGACAGTCCGTGAAGGCACCGCGGCGGCACTTGCGACACTTGAGACAGGGGCGACCGGCGGATGGGATGACGCGGTCACCCTCCTTCCAACCGATGACGCCCGCACCGAGCTCGACGATGGTTCCGGATGCCTCATGGCCCTGAGTCACTACCGGCAGAGCTGCAGGGAACGCACCGCTAATGAGACTCAGGTCAGAGTGGCAAATACCGCAGTAAGCGACCTTGACAAGCACCTCACCGGGTCCCGGGTGCGGGATCGGGATATCTTCGAGGGTGATAGACCGATCTGCGGCGTGGAAACGTTCAGCAAGCATGGTTTCTGTCATCGTTGATCCCCTCTGCGAGCGCGCCGACCCCATTGCCAACTGCCAACGCTATTGATGCCAAGGTTAATACGGCATCCTGCGGTTTGCTCGCTACTCCAGCCGATCAGGACAGTGCGGCCTCGACAGCCTCCGCTAGCACTTTGTGCCCTTGCTCGGATGGATGATCCCCGTCGTCAGTGAGCAGTGCTGTGTCATCACGCGTGCCATCTGCTCCCCTAAACGGGGTACGGAAGTCGACGTAGACCGCTCCGACCTCGTGGGCGATCTTCTTGACGTTGGCGTTGAAGGCCTCGGTGATCATATCGGTCACCTTGACGTAGTCGGGCCCGTTCTCGCGGCCCGCCTTGCCGTCCAGCCCCACGTCCCAATACCCGGTGACGACAACAGTCGCTCTCGGCGTCTTCATCGCGGCCTTGACGCGTTCCAGGATCGTCCGCACCCGATCAGTCACACCGTTAACATCATCAGCTATACATGACGCATCAGAATGAGCACACTGACCCACCATTGTGTCGAGGTCGAAGTCGTTCGCACCGATCGTCACTATCGCTAGATCAGACGTTGCCAGCAGAGCCTTCGCGTTATTGGACTCAAGCTGGGTCAATAGGTCAGCGGTCTTGTATCCCGATACCGACTCGTTATGCACAGCAGCCTTCACCCCGGCTTTACGTGCCATATCGGTGCCGACTCTCTCGATGAACGTCGTGCAGCCGGTACATGTGCCGCCCTGCGGCACCGAATCACCCAGGCCGAGGGTCGCCAAAGTTCCGCCATGCTCTGTCACCTGCCCAGCTGCGTACGCCGCAGGTGTTGGAGCTTGTAACGGCGTGACCGTCGACGAGACAGCAGAGAACGCGCTCGTTGCCGGGCCCGGCGCGCTCGCGGCTCTGGGCCTGTAGCGAATCTGAAACACCGACCCGAAGGCATGGGCATAAGGTCGCAACCCGATCGCTATTCCCGCCACGATCACCACAGCGACCACAACACTGAGAATCTTAAGAATTCTCTTCATACTCTCATCCTGCCTTACCAAGCCTTACCTGCATACCTCTCGCAGCAGGAGTCCAATCTGCGTTAAGCAGATTCACAGCAGGCCACACCATCGTGGTCTGAAGTCAACCACGATGGGAAGGCAGTGCCAACTGGGCATGAACGACCGTCCGACCCATATGCACCCGGCCGGTCGACTCAGCAGTAAAGACTCTCGGATCTTCACTGCCCTGGTAACGCGCCACTTGCATCCCACGCACGGTGTCGGTGAGCTCGTCCACCTGCTCCGACAACTGTTCGATCCTACGTTCCATCTGAAGGATCCTTCGGATGCCGTTGAGGTTAATCCCCTCTTCCTGGGACAGATGCTGGACCATCCGCAACGCAGCAACGTCACGCATCGAGTAGCGACGCCCCCGCCCCCGAGTGCGTTCGGGCACTACAAGCCCGAGCCGATCGTAAGTGCGCAGGGTCTGAGGGTGCATTCCGGCGAGCTCTGCCGCCACTGAGATGGCGAAGATGGCAGCGTCCTTGTCGATCACCGCAAGATCAACAGCGTCGGATAGATTCCTGCTGCGCCTCACCATCTCACTTCACCTCCCATGGTCGCGGAGTGGCCTGGGGGAGGGAGTCACGAAGTCTCTCCACGACATGCCGGGCGTCGTCGTCAAGACTCTCCGGGACAGCAATCTCAACGGTGGCGAGTAGATCCCCCCTGCTGCCGTCGGAACGCGGCACTCCACGCCCCCGCACCCGGAAGGTACGGCCATTCGGTGTCCCAGCCGGAATACGCAGTCGAACGGTCGTTCCCGCTAGAGTCGGCACCTCCACCTCGGCGCCTAGAGTGGCCTCTGGAAAGGTCACTGGCACGGTGACGGTGAGGTTGTGGCCGTCACGACCAAAGATCTCGTGTGGACGCACCGTCACCTTGACGTAAAGGTCACCCGCTTTCCCGCCATTCTCGCCAGGAGACCCCTTGCCCTTAATGCGAATGCGCTGACCATCCTCCACCCCGGCAGGGATGCGGATCTGCATAGACTTGGTGGACTTAGCCCGACCCGATCCGTGGCAGACCTGACAGGGATCCTCAACGATCATGCCTCGACCGTGACAATCCGGGCAGGGCTCGGTCATCTCGAACACCCCACCAGCCGAGCTAGCATGCATACCCGACCCTTGACAGGTCGAGCACACTCGCGGAACGGTACCAGCCCGAGCTCCAGTCCCCCGACATGCCTGGCAGGGTGCCTGAGAGACCATGTCCATAGTGACGGTGGTCCCAGACACGGCATCGTCGAAGGAAATCGTCGTCTCCCCCTCAACGTCAGCTCCCCGACGTGGCGACCGGGACGCTGTGCGACGTCCCCCGCTAGCCCCAAAGAGATTGCCGAACAGGTCACCGAACCCGTCCCCGTTGGAGGCAGTACGTAGAAAATCCTCCACGTTGACGCTGGTCTGCGCTCCACCACGCGGGAACCGGAATCCACCTGCTGATCCGAACAGGCTACGAGCCTGGTCGTACTCCTTGCGCTTCTTGACGTTCGACAGCACGTCGTTGGCCTCCGAGGCCTCCTTGAAACGAGCCTCAGCGGCTTTATCACCAGGGTGGGAGTCGGGATGGTTGTCCCGGGCGATCTTGCGGAACGCCTTCTTAATTTCTTCGGGCTTCGCGTCCTTGGAGACACCGAGGATCTTGTAGTAATCCTTCTCAGCCCAGTCCTTGGTACTCATCTAATTCCTCCCTCCCTGGCCATCGTCGGATTTGCGGTCATGGTGGCCTCATCGTAGTCGGCCAAGATCGCCGTCACTCGTTACGCGGCGTCTCGTCATCCTCGTCAGCCTGAGCGGACTCGCCATCAGCCTGGCTGGATTCATCGGCTGAGGTCGCGTTGGGATCCGGGTCCGAGACGGCCACACGTGCCGGACGCAGGACGCGATCGCCAAGCTTGTAGCCGGGCTGCATTACCTGGCTGACGGAGGTGACGGAGACCCCCTCCATCGGCATCTGCATGAGTGCCTCGTGGAGGTTCGGGTCAAAGACGTCACCCACCTCGCCGAAACTGGTCAGGCCGTGATTATTGGCGACCTTCTCCAGCTCGTCGACGACGAGCTTGAAACCGCCCTCAACCTCACCGTGCTGACGAGCCATGGCGATTGAGTCGAGCACCGGCATAAGGTCGGTGATGACCTTGTCCACACCGGACTGACGCGACAGCGCGCGGTCACGGTCAACACGCCTCTTGTAGTTGACGTATTCGGCCTGTAGACGCTGCAGGTCCTCGGTACGCTCGGCCAGCAGAGCCTCAAGTTGGGACTCACGGGACAGTTCCTCCGGAGCCGGCGAGTCAGTGGCCGACTGATCAGCGTCGATGTCGACGTCACCAACAATGTCGGCAAAACGCTCGTCGACGTTGTCGTCGCGGTTCTCGTCGGCCTGGTCGTCGTCGGGATTGACGTTCTTATCAGTCATCTGTGTTCCTTCACGTGAGTGCCGGCCGCCGGGCCATCGCGATGGCGACCCGGCAGCGGGGCTGGGGTCAGGCCGTGGCCCCGGTCACTTTTTCTCGTCCTCGTCGTCGACGATTTCCGCATCCACGACGGTGTCATCACCAGACTCCGAGCTGGCCGACTCTGCGTCCTGGCCCTGCGGATTCTCGGCCTGAGCCTGCTGAGCGGCAGCGTAGATCGCCTGGCCCATGGCGGACGCCTTCTGGTTGAGGTCGTCCATGGCGGCCTTAACCTCGTCGTCGTTGTCGGTGCCCTTCAGGGTCTCCTTCAATGTGGCGATGGCCTCAGTCACCGGAGTCTTGGTGTCCTCGGGGATCTTGTCGGAGTTCTCGTCGAGCAGCTTCTCGGTACGGAACGCCAGGGCATCGGCCTCGTTACGCATCTCAACGGCCTCGCGACGCTTCTTGTCAGCCTCGGCGTTGGCCTCAGCCTCCTTGACCATGCGGTCGATCTCGTCCTTGCCCAGGGCGGATCCGCCGGTGACAGTCATGGACTGCTCCTTCCCGGTGGCCATGTCCTTGGCGTGGACGTGGACGATGCCGTTGGCGTCGATGTCGAAAGACACCTCGATCTGCGGGATGCCGCGCGGGGCCGGCATAAGACCGGTCAGCTCAAAGTTGCCCAGCGACTTGTTATCGCGGACGAACTCACGCTCACCCTGGAACACCTGGATCATCACCGACGGCTGATTGTCCTCAGCAGTAGTGAACACCTCCGAACGCTTGGTCGGGATGGTGGTGTTGCGCTCGATGATCTTGGTCATCACGCCGCCCTTGGTCTCAATGCCGAGGCTCAGCGGGGTGACGTCGAGGAGCAGTACATCTTTGACCTCACCCTTCAGCACACCGGCTTGCAGGGAGGCGCCGAGGGCCACAACCTCATCGGGGTTGACGCCCTTGTGCGGATCCTTACCAGCGAGTTCCTTGACGAGCTCGGCGACAGCGGGCATACGGGTCGAACCACCAACGAGGATGACCTCGTCGATCTGCGAGACGTTGAGTCCGGCATCCTTCATGACGGCGTTGAACGGGGTGCGGCAGCGCTCGAGGAGGTCGGAGGTCATGCGCTGGAACTCAGCGCGGGTCAGCTTCTCGTCAAGGTGGAGAGGCCCGGCAGCACCAGCGGTGATGTACGGCAGATTGATATGAGTTTCAGAAGCCTGCGACAGCTCAATCTTGGCGCGCTCGGCGGCCTCCTGCAGACGCTGCTTGGCCATCTTGTCGGCAGCCAGGTCGATGCCGTTAGCGTTCTTGAACTGGGTGACGAGCCAGTCGACGATGCGCTGGTCCCAGTCGTCACCGCCGAGGTGGTTATCGCCGTTGGTGGCCTTCACCTCGAAAACGCCGTCGGAGATGTCGAGCAGGGAGACGTCGAAGGTGCCACCACCGAGGTCAAAGACCAGGACGGTCTGGTCCTTGTCGGTCTTGTCGAGGCCATATGCCAAGGCGGCTGCGGTGGGCTCGTTGACGATACGGTCGACGGCCAGACCGGCGATCTCACCGGCCTCCTTGGTGGCCTGACGCTGGGCGTCAGAGAAGTAAGCCGGGACGGTGATGACGGCGTTCGTCACCGGCTCACCGAGGTAAGCCTCGGCATCCCTCTTGAGTTTCTGCAGAATGAACGCACTGATCTGCTGAGGCTTGTAGGTCTTGTCGTCAACACCCATGGTCCACGCTTCACCCATATGGCGCTTGACGGACCGGACGGTACGGTCAACGTTGGTGACGGCCTGGCGCTTGGCGACTTCGCCGACGAGGGTCTCGCCGGAGTTAGTGAATGCGACCACCGACGGGGTGGTACGAGCACCCTCAGCGTTCGGGATGACAGTGGGCTCGCCGCCCTCAAGGACGGCGACGCACGAGTTGGTGGTTCCGAGGTCGATACCGACTGAACGGGCCATAGTTGGTTTCCTCCTGATGGACGAATGTTCTGGGACTACATCCCCTTGAGCGACTTCGACTCAACCCTAGACCCTGAGTCGCAAGCACTCAAGTTGACATTGGCTGATTTTTCATGAAGTTGAGTTCGCTACACTCAACCGACGATCCGGCGGGAGTATTCCCACCCACCGAAAGTCTCGTCAGGACATCCTCAGACGGCCCCCTCCGGCCATGAAAAATGCCGGACGGCGAACCGTCCGGCAGCTTCCGCACTTCACGTCAGTGAAAATACGGGATAAGCAGGTATAACCCATACAAGACGATGAGGCCTGCGACGCCAATCGCCGTCCAGCCCAGAGCCACCAACCCGGCGGCACCGTCGCTGCCAGCCTCCGCGCGCGCATGCGCCCGATCGAGCATTAGTGCCCCACCCGAAACGACGGAGACAATGAGAACGGTGGCCACGACGGTGACGACGGACACCAGCCCTAGCGAAGTCCAATCAATATTCATGCTGCAGTCCCTCCGGCTACGGCGGAGCCCTTACGGACGCCCACCTGGGTGGAGTCGTTAACGTTCCTATGGTCAACCTTGTGCTGGTTGGCCTGACGGACAATCAGTGCGGCCATGACAGCCAGCAAGCCGAGGTCGACAATGACGCCCCAAGTGCCGGCACCGGCGACGGCTGAGGTGACGGCACCAACGAGAGCGGCCGCCGGCAGCGTGACGAGCCACGCGATAACCATCTTTCCAGCGGTGGCCCAGCGAACCTCAGTGTGACGGCCGATACCCGAGCCCAGAATCGATCCCGAACAGACATGGGTGGTCGACAGGGCGAAGCCCAGGTGCGAAGAGGCCAGAATCGCGGCAGTGGAGGCCGTCTCAGCCGCAAAACCCTGCGGAGACTCGATATCACATAGACCTTTGCCCATGGTCCGCATGATGCGCCAACCACCCGAATAGGTACCTAGACCGATGGCGCACCCCGCAGCCAGGATGACCCACCACTCTGGGCCAGTGCCGGAGGCCTGGTATCCAGCGGAAATGAGGACCAGGGTAATGATGCCCATCGTCTTTTGACCATCAGAGGTGCCATGCGCGAGAGCGACCATGGAAGCTGAGACTCGCTGGCCGTTAAGGAACATCCGCGAAGAGTGGTGGGCAGTGTGGTTGGTGATGCGGTAAGCCAGCCACGTGGCCACTAAGGCCGCGATACCCGCAACAAAAGGGGCAACCAAGGCCGGTAGAACGATCTTGCTCATGATCTTGCCGGCGTCGATGCCACTCATACCAGCCTCAACCAACACAGCACCGATAAGGCCACCAAAGAGGGCATGGGAGGAGCTGGATGGCAGACCGAACAGCCACGTTGCCAGATTCCATATGATGGGACCGATAAGACCAGCAAAGACCATGGGAGCGGTCACCAGGTGGTCGTTGACGATACCGCCCGAGATCGTCTTGGCGACCTCAGTCGACAGGCAGGCGCCAATGACGTTGAGCACAGCCGCGATGATGACGGCCACCTTGGGCTTGAGCGCCCCGGTTGCCACCGACGTTGCCATAGCGTTGGCTGAGTCGTGGAAGCCGTTAGTGAAGTCGAATGCCAACGCCGTCACAACGACGATGACCACGATTAACAGAGTCGAACTCATGCAAGATCCTTCGTGCGGGCCGTAACGCCCCCGGACGGCAAGCTGGGATCCCCCGCCCCTTACCGGAGCGGGGAGGACGGTCAGCCAGAACCCGGGAGCAGCTCCAGCCGGCTGACACGTTACGCCCAGTTGGCCTATCTTCGCGCGGCGGGATCACCTCAGATGACATCAAGGTAAACGATTTTCACCCGACACGCTGCCGTCCGACGCAAAACTCCGCTGTGTAAACCTGACTTCACGCGGTGTTTGACACCGCAGCTCCAACCATCGCACCGCTCCGCTAGCACTGTATGTTAGCCAAGAGTTCACCATGACTTCACATCAACCCCGGCCGCAGCAGGCGTTACACCATTTCCCATTTTCACAGGAAAATAACAGGAGACACACACGGTAAAACGGACTTTCCACGTGAAACCCTTAGTCCATGGCACTCCCCACACAACCTCCCAGATTCACCGGCGCTGACGGGTCCCCCATCCGCGTCCTGGTCGTTGAGGACGAGCCGAGCCTCACTGGGTTGCTCTCCATGGCCATGCGTTATGAGGGATGGGACGTCACCACCGCTAATTCCGGTGCTCATGCCGTCCACGAAGCACAGGCCACCCGCCCTGATGTCATCGTCCTCGACATGAGGCTGCCTGATTTCGACGGGCTCGAAGTCATGAGGCAAATCCGAATGAACCAGCCCACTGTTCCGGCGGTTTTCCTTACCGCCAAAGACGCCATTAGTGGCCGTATCGCTGGCCTCACGGCCGGCGGCGATGACTACATCACCAAACCTTTCTCCCTCGAAGAGGTCATCGCCCGGTTACGCGCCCTCCTGCGCCGTGCGGGGGCCACTGAGCCCAAGTCCGACTCCATGTTGACGGTTGGAGATCTCACCCTTGACGAGGACTCCCGGGAGGTACGCCGAGCAGGCGAAGAAATCCACCTGACGACCACCGAGTTTGAGCTGCTGCGCTATTTCATGCGCAATCCCAAGCGAGTGCTCTCCAAAGCCCAAATCCTTGATCGAGTGTGGAATTACGATTTCAGAGGTCAAGCCAATGTCGTCGAGTTGTACATCTCTTACCTGCGCAAGAAGATCGACAGGGGACACA
>ERZ1292623.2003-Hain-H51-01um-R1-2003-length-18843-cov-7_pt2 | contig 18432 bp, 23 predicted proteins | sample MGYA00564398_ERZ1292623 | MGnify/ENA primary metagenome ERZ1292623 (study PRJEB36523, sample SAMEA6512633) | groundwater metagenome | collected 2019-01-07 | study: AquaDiva: Metagenomics assemblies of 32 groundwater samples | reverse complement strand
TTCCCTTGATAGTCAAGAACAAAACAGGAGAATATTAATGTCCTTGACTATAGAACGAGGATTAAGATGATAGAGAGAAGATGGGCATTTGTTGGAGCAATAATAGGAATCTTTGTTTTATTATTGATAATGGTTTTAGGCGGAGAAGAGAGAGTTGCGAGTTTGAAAGAGATTGAAGAGCTTGAGATTAATACAAAAGTGATTATAATTGGAGGGGTTGTTTCGGAAAGAAAATTTGGAGAAGGAGTGATGCTGGAATTGGATAATGGGATTGAAGTTTTATGTGATTCATGTGATTTTAATTTGGAAGGAGAGGAGATAGAAGTAATGGGAAAAGTATATGATTTTTATGGAGAGAAAAGGGTTTTGGCTTATAGGATTGTTGCGATTGAGTAGATAAGTGTTTAAGTATTGGAGAAAGGTTTTTGTATTTTGATGAATGATTTTGAGTATAAGGGATATAGGAATTCTGTTAGAGAGTTAATTGACGATATTGTAAGAGAAGCAGACTATGCTGTAAGAGGAATAGCACATGGAAGTGATAAGTTAGATGGAATTATATTAAGGGGAAAGCAGTATAGAGATTTGGTTTATGAGAAATTAGCAGAAGATGGACAGGCTGTGTTTTATGAGGAAGATAGGATTTTACCGAATGTAATCTTGTATGATGTTGATTTAGATGAATTATTTGAGTTATATAGAAGAAATGGGAATTTGGATGAGTCTGAATTTTGCGTTTTAGCAAATGGTTTGGAAAGAACCTCAATTTAAGAAAGATTTGAAAGATTTTGTTTTGGATTTTAGAATGTTCTTGGAGGATCATCATCATCTGAGTCATCTGTAAAATCAAGGACTTCTCCAGCTTCTAGCCCTCTTTGCATTAATGTTTCGTAAAAGTTTAAGAGCTCTTCATATTGTGACCTTTCTTCTGTTGGAATGCTATTTCTTCCGAGTAATCTTTGAGTTAAGGAATCTAAATTTCTGATTTTTCTTGAAATTTTTAAGTCTTCACTTCTCGATGTATCTTGATTAATTCCTAAAATATTTCTTATCGAAGTATATTCTCCAAAACCTCTCATATCTGATACATATCGGTGTTTATGTATTATGTGTCTTCTTGCATCATCAAATAGCTCTTTTATTGCTCTGAAAGCTCCTGTTGGAATTCTGATAGCTTTTCCTTTAAGAAGGTAGTCTATATATTCAGCAATGGTTGCTGCAGTACCCGTATATTCTTTTGCAACTCTATTAGTATAATCTTCTTCACTCCATCCTATTCTTTTTGGAAGAATTCCGATCATGGGAATTTTAGTTTTTCAGAGTTTATAATCATTGTTGATTTAGAGAACATGTTGTCTTATTTAATAAGTTCTATAAAGTTCTTGGTTTTCTTTCCGAGAATTTCTTCAAGATTTTTTTCATCAGCATTAAAGACATTTGAAAGAGATTTGAATTGTTCAATTAGGGCTTGAGAGGTTTTTGGGCCTATATTTGGAAATCCTTCTAAGATGTATTGCTGAATTTCTTTTTTTGATTTGAAAGTTTTGGAAACACGGAGAGAGATTGGTTTTTTTGATTTTTTAGATAATATGGAAATAAAAAGTGCTGTTTCTTTTTCGTTTTTTGAAAAAAGAATCGGGACTTGAAATTCTGTTGTGATTGAAAGCAAAAGTCCTCTTACAGCATTTTCATGCAGAGAGATGGAGTTGTATAATTCTTCTTGAGCGCCTTCTATTATTAGGAGATGCTGGGGATATTGTTTTAGTTCTATTAATTGTGAGATTAGGCGCTTGTTTATTATTGAAGATTTTAGGTCCGAGATTGTTTTTCTTTCTATTGCTGTTTTTCCTATTAGATAATCTGCTACAGGGAGTTGCTTGAATTGGATTTGTAGGTTTAGTTTTATTAATTCTGATGGGACAAGAGAGGATTTTTCTCTGTTGTCAATTATTATTGTCTTTTGCTTTAAGGTTTTAGCTTTGCTTTTGTTTTTTGAGAAGATGTTTAGGAAGGGCATTTTTTTATTTCAAATTAACTTTAGACCAAATTTTGTTAATCTTTCAAAATGTTTTTTGTTTAGTGTGAGAAGACTTGAATTACTATTTATGCAGGAAGCGGCAATGATAACATCTCTAAATTCAATTAGCTCTCCTTTGTTTCTCAATTTTTCCATTATTTCAGCTGAAAGAAAACCCATTTCTTTGGTGGTAGATATTATTTTAAGATTATCTAATAATCCTCTTATCCCTTCTTGTTTGCTTTTTCCATACCAAACTTCAAAGATGTTAATAGGAGTTGTATAAAATGTTTCGTTTAACAAGTCCAATTTTTCTTTTACTTTTTCGTTCTTTTTTAAGAATTCAATTATGATATCAGAATCTAAGCATATTTTTTCGTCCATTTTTTCCATCCTTCTTTTAATTCTTTTAATTTTTCTTCATCAAATGAGCCTTTACCATAAAATTTCATAATCTTCTCTTTATTTGATTCTTCTTTTTTTTCAAGGAGATTTTCAATTACAATTGTGAAGCTCTTATCTTTTCCTTTTAAGGATTTTAGTTTCTCATATGTTTTGTCTGAGATGTTGACTAATTTTGACATGTATACATATACGTATATGTATATATAAACGTTGTGGTTTTATCTGATATTTATTAAAGTGCGTTTTTGATGATTTTCAATAGGGAGATTATATTTATGGGGAGTCTTCACTTTAAAGTCCTTATTTATAATCTTTTACTCTAACAATAGCAAGATATTAAGGAATTTTCTATTTAATCATAAACTTCTTTCCTATGTTCAAATCTCAAGAAGTAAATTGTATTGTTAGAAAAGGAATAAATAATTCGAAATGGTCTAACATAAATTGTTCTTTCACCTTTCAAGTCGTATCTTAATGGTTTTCCTATTTCTGGATTTTCAATAATTTTATTTATTTGTTTTTTAATTTTTTCTTTTATTGATGTGTCCGCCTTTCTAAATTCTCGCTCAAATTTTTCTGTATAGATTACCTCTACCATTTTTCAATTTCTTTTAAGAAATTTTCACTTGATAGTTTTTTGTATTTTCCAGATTCAATCTCTCTCCAGGCTTCTTTAATCTCTTCAATGGTTTCTAAGTCTTCTTCTAAGGGATTGCTAATTTTCTTCAATACAACTAAATCTTTTTCTGTTGAAACGGCAAGAGTTTGTCCTTCTTTTATTTTTAGAAGTTCTCTTACTCTTTGAGGTATGACTACTTGTCCTTTACTGCTCATCTTTGTTAATTCAATTTCCATGTTCTAGTAAGATAATCTTACCTTATAAATGTTTTTATTTGCTGTTCCAAGGAGGGCACTATATTTATAATAACTCGGACAGAATTGGGCACTATATTTTTCTAGAGATAGTTTCTTAAACTTTAAAGACGCTATAAAGAAATGAAGTATGCGAAGACAATTTGGTATATTCTAACTATAATTCCGATCATATTACTAATTTTAGGTTATGTCTATTCTTCCTCCTTTTTTTCAAATCAAGAACAAATAAGAAATTTTGTTGAATCTTATGGTGTTCTTGCTCCAATAGCTTTTGTTATCATCCAAATATTGCAGGTTGTTTTAACTCCTATAAGTCATTACGTTGTTGGATTAGCAGGAGGCTTTATTTTTGGAACTTGGTATGGATTTATATTAAATTGGATTGGAAGAGTTATAGGAACATTGATTGCTTTTTATTTAGGTAAAAAGTTTGGAAGAAAAATAATAAAACATGTTGTAAAGCAAGAAACTTTAGATAAATATGATAAGGTTTTTGAAAAAGGTAAATTAATCTTATTCCTGATGTATTTCTTACCTATATTTCCAGATGACGAGCTCTCATATCTGGCAGGATTTTCCTCTATGAGAGCAAGAGGGTTTATTCCAATAATGTTAATAGGACATATTGGTGGTAGTCTTGGATTGGCATTCTTAGGAAGCGGATTATCGTATAGCAATCCTTTGTTTATCATCCTTTCAGTAATCACTCTTATTGCAGGCATTCTATTTGTTATATTCTACAAAAGACATATGAAAAATAATTAATTTCTTACTTTCTATAGTCTTAAATCACTAAAAAATATAGTGGACACTTCCAACTGCTATATTTATAATATCTGAGAACAAAAGTTCTCACATAGAGTTTTCTAGGAAATAGATTTACAAAGAAAGGTTTAAAAGAGAGTTCTATAGTCAAAGATTATGAGAGAAGTTTACATAACTGGAATTGGGGGAGAAGTTGGCTCTACGGCCTTAGATATAAATGATGTTATAAAAAATCTTGGAGTTGAAGAAGAAAGACGAGCCAAGAAATTAAAGAAACATTGTGGAACGAATAAAATTTATAGATTTTCAGAAGATTCATCTTTAGAGCAAGCATCTATAAATGCTGCAAAAAGTGCTCTTTCAAATGGAAGAACAGACACCAAAGAAGTTAATGGGATTTATGCTACAACTGCTACACCTTCAGCCAGATGGTTCATGCCAGGGTTAGCTAAAATTGTGGGCGATGGACTTAATTTATCTGGAATAAATATGACCTCTTTAAGTATGGGTTGTGTGGGCGGGCTTGATGCACTTCTTCAAGCATATAATCAAGCTAAATTGGATTCTCTCGAAGCAAAAGAAACTTCTTATCTTGTAATTGCAGGCGACCAAATAAGCAGAGTGATAGACATGAATGATAGAGCCACAGCCCCGTTATTTAGTGATGCTTCATTAGCAATCTTAGTAACAAATAAACAAACTGTGAATGGTTACAAAATAAAACAAATTGGGAGCACTTCACTATCTGGAAACACATTTTCTATGAGAGTTAGAAATCCGTCAGCGGAGGGAACTGATAAACCAAACACTTTCGTTATGGAAGGAAATGATGTTTACGAATTTGCAGTTAAATACGCCCTTCCAATTATTCCGAGACTAGTAGGATTTGATACAATTCCAGAAAGATGTTATTTTATTCCTCATCAAGGGAGTGGAGCCATCTTAGAACAGATAGCACTACAAACTGGACTGCCTCCAAACAGAATTTACTCTGAAGGGATAAGTAGAATAGGGAACACTCCCTCAAATTCTGCTTTTTTTGGTTTAAAAGATGCTCTCGCAAGAAGTTTAGTTGCGAATAATCAAGAAGTTTTAATTGGGGTTTTTGGAGCAGAATTAAAAGTCGGTTCAGTATATTTAGAGCCCGTTGGGAATACAAAAACAATTATAGGAAATTAGCTTTTTTTAATAATCAGTATGTGAGAACTTTCTTTCCGACATATTTATAAATTACTGGACAAGAGACTCATTTCATGAATTTATTCAAACCTTTGTTTTTGAGTTTTAGCTCTGATTTAATTGATTCAATTGCTTTGTGCATGCTTTTTTCCCTTGCTCTTGAAGCGTAATGATGTGCTATGTCTCTTGTGTCTTTTGTCATTAGAATTTTGAGAGAACCAGGGGAGAGACGAGCTGTTCTTCCTGCTCTTTGTATTGAGCGAATAGCTGAGGGAATTGGCTCATAAAAGATTACTGAAGAAACTTCTGGGATGTCAAGACCTTCCTCTCCTATTGATGTTGCGACAAGAACATTTATATTATTATTGCGGAAAGATTCAATTGTCGCTTTTTGCTCTTTTTGTGATAAGCCAGAGACTGTTTTTGATTTTGAAGATGTTTTCTTTGATTGTCCTAAAAAAACCTGTGCCATTATATTCGGAATTTGATTTAAACGTTTTGATATTGTAGATGCTGTTTCACGAAACTGACAAAAGACGATTGTTTTTGAGTTGGGATTTTCGTTTATTTGAGAACTTATTATTGCTGCTAATTCCTCTATTTTTGGATGTTCTATTTTTTGTTGTCTTAATAAGGAAAGAGAGACTAACGCTGCTTGGAAATCAGGAGAAGAAACAAGGGATTGAACTGCCTTTGATTTTTTTTGAATAGCTTGCTGTTGAAGAGAGTGGAGATAGTCATCTAAGCCAGAGAGAGTTTGAGTTTCTAATAATTCAAGAGCATGGGAAATTTTAATTGCCTGGGCTGTTAGAGAGACAGCGTGATAAGCTCTCGCATCTCTTTGTTGAAGCATTGCAAAAAGACGAGTTTGAAGTTTGAGAAGAGTTATTTTATTTGCAGGGCCAAAAAGAAGATTTTTTTCTTTTAATTTTAAAACGCAGGAATCATAAATTCTTTTTAGAAGAATTTGAAGTTCTTTGAATTCTTGAGGAAATGGAACTTCTATTTTTTCAAAGTCAAGAGATTGTAAATAGGAAGAAACATCTGGAGATTCCCTTGTGCGAAGTTCAATTTCTTCTATTGAGAGATGTTTGCAGATTTCTTTTATTTTACTTTCTTCATGTCCTGGAGATGCCGTTAAACCTAAAATTAAAGGATTTTGAGCTTGTGAATTATATGAGTTTGCTACATTTGTATAGGAATAGTTTTTTAGACAGCGATGAGCTTCATCAAAAATTATTAAAGACACTGGATCAAGAGAATATAGCTGTTGTTTTAAGTCATTTGAGATGCATTGAGGTGTTGAAAATATTATATCTGCCTTGTTAAATAGTTGAGAGCGCTTTTTTGCTGGGACAGAGCCTGTGAAGAGTTCAAGAGTTGCAAAGAGTTCTGGCAATTGAGAGCTGAAAGTATTAAAGTGTTGTTCTATTAAAGGGCGAGTAGGAGCGAGAAAGAGGCATTTGCTTCCTGGAAAAAGTTTTTGGCGTTCTATTGTTAAAAGGAGGGCGATGAGGGTTTTTCCTAAGCCTGTTGGAAGGACTACTAAAGTGTTTGAGGATTTTGCTGTTTCAAATATTTTTTTCTGATAGTCTCGAGGAGTTAAATCTATTATGTTTGACATAATTGGAGAAAAAGAGATAGAGATATAAGTTTATTGGTTTTTAAATTGTAATTAAAGCGAGGGCTGTGAAGATTAAAGTGATTGTTGCTATTATTGCATATAAAACGGGAGAGCCGAAATATATTTGTGTTCCGTCGAATTTGCTTATTGGAAGAATGTTCCAAAATGCATAGTAAATTGAGAGTTTTGCTAAGATTCCTGCTTGCGGTATCGGAAGAAGATATGTTATTACTGATAGAATTATTATAGAGAGAATTCCCGCTGCGCCAATTAAAGCATTGTGAGAATCTGTCATTTCACTAAAAGAATAAAATCCATGTCTTTTGGAAGCGCGGGATTTCAATGCGCGAGTTTCATAAGTTAGTAATCCTAGGAAGATATATGAGCCTAGGGAGAAAAGAGAAATTATTAAAGGCAAAATTATTCCTGCGGGAATTGAGCTTTTTAATTTTTGCTGATTTTTTATTCCATATCTTTGCCACTGCCAGATTTCATGCTCAACATCTGAATCTAAATAATTAGCTGTGAATTTTTTTGCCGCAATGTTTACTGAAATTATTATGGCTGCAAAAATAAAGCCCCACGGAAGAAAAGAATAATTTTTTTCTGTTAAGGATTTTAGAGAAATGACTATTGTGAAAATTATAATTGCTGCTAAAATATGTAAAAATTCCTTCTGTTCCATTGTAATTTAATACTTAAGAGATATATAAAGAATTCTGTTAGCAGTTTGTAAATTGATAGTATATTTTAGCAAAGCATAAAGTATAAATACTATTTTTTATAAGGAAAGAGATGTTAAGAATAAAAAAAATGAGTGAAGTTATAGGAAAGAATGTTTATACTTCTGATGGGGATATGTTTGGACAAGTAGAAGAAGTTAATTTTATTGATAATAAAATCGGCGGATGGAAGATTAGAGTAGGAAGCGGGTTTATCAACATGTTTGGGGGAGCGAGAGGAGTTGTTATTCCACACCAGTTTGTTAAGGCTGTTGGAGATATTTTGATAATTAACAGAGCAAGTATTCCATCAAGACCTGATGAGCAGGAAGAAGTTGTAATTCCTAACACGATGGGCGAGGGATTGGTTTAATAGAATTTGGAATTGAAAATGTTTAAATATGAATTATTGTTTAATTTAAAAGGTGATTAAATGGCTACATTATTGCAAAGTCCTTTTGTTATTGAATTGTTACTTCCTTTTTTATTAGTTTTTGTGCTCGTTTTTGCTATTTTGCAGAAGAGTGAAATTTTAGGGAAAGGAAAAAGACAGATTGATGCAATCGTTGCACTTGTTATCGGTTTGATAGTTGTTGCATTTGGATATGCAGTTGGGTTTATTATTGAGATAATTCCTATCTTTGCTGTTACAGCTGTTGTTATTTTAGTTTTCATGCTGCTTTATGGAATGGTATTCCCTCAAGAACCGTTTTTAATGAATAAATATTTGAAGGGCGGAATTGGAATTATTGTTGGAATCGTTGTTATCATAAGTGTTTTAGTTTTAACAGGAGCGTGGGACGTTTTAGTTGATTACTATAATCAGACTGATAGCAATGCTGTTTTGTCTAATGTTGTATTTTTAGTTGTTGCTGCAATTGCAGTTGCTATTGTTGTTTGGCCTAAGAAAGGAGAGAGTGAAGGCAAGGAAGAGAGAAAGTAATACGAAAGATAAAAGAACAATATTTAAATACATTAAATAAGTTTATTGAGCATGGTGTTTACTTTGAATGAGTTATTTAATTATTGGGAAGGAGCGGGTGTTTTTGAAATCTTATTGCCTTTCTTATTGGTTTTTGCAATTGTTTATGGTGTTTTGCAATATATGAAAATATTTGGAAGTGATAAGGGAATTCATTCTATTATTGCTATTGTTATTGCTGTTTTAGCTGTTAGATATACAAAGTTTACTTATTTTTATCAGGAATTATTTCCTAGACTTGGAATTGGTTTGACGATACTTTTAGTTTTAATGATTTTAGTTGGATTATTTGTTACTGATAAAAGCAAGACAGTTGTAACTTGGATATTTCTTGGAATAGGGCTTATTGTTGCAATTGCTGTTATTTATAATTCTGCGGCTGTGTTTGGATGGGTTGATGGATTTGGAGCTACAACAAGCGAGTGGATTGCGTGGATTGTGAGCGCTGCTTTATTAATAGGAGTTATTGTTATAATTGTTATACCTAAAATAAAAGGGAATAAACAACCTGCTTTCACATTGCCTTTCTTTGGTGAATCTCCTGTGGGGAAATAAAAAATGGCTGATGTAAGTGCTTTGGGATATTTTGCACCGATTGCTGCATTTCTTTTGGTGTTTGTAGTTGTTTTTGCTGTTTTATATAAGTTGAAATTAGTTGGAGATAGCAAATGGGTGCAGTTATTTATCAGCTTACTGATTGCAAGTATCTTTGTCAGTGCTGCAGGAACAAAAGATTATGTTTTGACAGTTATTCCATGGATTGCTGTTTTAATTATTTCATTATTTTTTATTTTATTATTGACTGGGTTTATTGGAGAAGGGGCAAAAATGGGGAAAGGACTTGGAATTGCAATTTTAATAATTTTGGCTTTAATATTTTTAGTTAGCGCTTTTGTTGTTTTTAATGATGTCTTGCTTTTTCCAGGAGGGCAAGTTAGTGATGAAACACCTATTGGAAGCTTGATATTTTTTGACTGGCTTTATTCAGAAAGAGTTTTAGGAGCCTTGATTTTAATTATTGCTTCTGTTATTGTTACATGGGTTTTGGTGAAGATGAAATAGTTTAGCATATAAATATTTTTAAATGGCTTGTTGTTGTGGATTTTATGGTTGTTGGAAAATTAGTTTCAAGTAAAATGTATGTTTTAATTGCTTGAGCATCAGGAGCAGACAGGGGAATGCTCAATTATTTTATTGAAAGGATGGATTGCTCTGGAGAGATTATTTCTCATGCTGTAGTTATTGAGAGTAGAGGGAGGACTCATTCTGTTCTTTTTTCAGGAGAAACTTTTGGAATTCCAATTAATAAACGTTTAGAATTTTTAGGAGATGTAGATGACATTGATAGAAGAGTGAGAGAACATATGGAATATATTTGTGGAGAATTAGTTAGTCATGATTGAGATTATTTTTTATGGTGTTTTTGATGGGGATTTGAATGAGGATGTGGATTTTGGGAATGTTGAGGATGTTGGTTGTGCTTTGAGGAAAAGGTTTTTTGAGTTTCTATGAGTTCTTTCTTTAAATCAGAAACATCATTAACATATTTGCCGACTCTTTCTAAGATTGATAACTGAAGAGATTCAATTATTTTTTCTATTTTTTTTAGCCTATCGTCTATTGAAGAAATTTTTGCTTCAAATGTGGTTTTGAAATCTATTATTTTTTCTATTTTTCTCGTTATTGGAGATATTTTTTCCAGAGCAACAGATTCTGCTATTTCTGTTATTGTTTCTGGAGAAATTCCGGAAGAATAAGGAGAATATTGCGAGGACTCGTCAAAGCCTGAATAATTACCATATCCTGAATTAGAAGTTTGATATGGATCTGAATATTGAGATTGTGAAGAAAAATCTTCCTGAGACATTATTGAGGGAGTCATTTCAGAATCTACTTCTTGAGTCATCGGTTTTTGCGGGAAAGTTGTTAGTTGAGGAACTTCGGGAGGATATTGTTGAGAGTTTTGATACTGGGGAAATCTTTGTTCATAATTTTGAGCATCTTGAGATGTTTGAGATTCTGGAAAATTAGGAATAGAAGGAGAGTATGATTCTTGATAATTTTGTGATTCTGGAGCGTTATTTCCAGAAACGGCCTGTTTTATCTGAGCTGTGTCTATTTGAGAAATTGTTTTTCTTTGATTTGGTTCTGGCATTTTTCACTCTTTTTTATATTACTTTTAGTGTTTTAAGGTTTAAATTATTATGCTATTTTTATTCTCTTAAAATATCCAATTGCCTTTTTATTATTTCAAAATCTTCTTTTCTCGCTGTTTTTTCCAGATGTTGTGAAAGATTTGCAATTGCCTCTTTTAACTGGGTGTTTTCCAGTTTTATTTTCAATACTTCTGATTTTAGCTCTTGTATATCTGAAAAAGTTGATTCTCTTTCTTCAACTAAATTCTTGCCCATTATCAAGACACGATCTTTAAGTATTCTTGTTTTCTCTTCTATATCTCTGATTCTTGTGTTTACATCTGCGAAGGCGCCTTGCCCATAATACTGACTTTGAGAAGGTATTTCTTCATTATTCATTATTTTAATAAAGAAGATAAGTTTATAAGATTTTGCTGTTTTGTTTTTGAAAAGAGAATGATATTCAAAAATAATAATATCTTTGCTATTGAAATTGAAAGGAAGGGGGGGGAGAATGTTATGTATGTCAATTTCATGGGTGCCGGCAGGGTTCCTTCTTTAGCAGAAGACGCAGAGGTTATGGCAAGAACTATAGATTTTCTTACTGAAAATTCTGATGTTTCAAGAGTTGTTTTTGTACAACAGAGAAATTATAATTATAATTCAGAGCAAGTTATTTTATTGAGCGAGATAGCAAGAGTTTATAATTTTTTGGTTAAGGGCGAAGAGGTATTATCAAGTGAAAAGCTAAGTTTTTTTGGAAATGTTCAGGAAGTTCAAGCAGATTTGATTTATTTGTTAAATTTGCTAAAACAAGACCCCTTTGGAGTTTATGTTGAAATTAAGATAAGAGTAAAAAAGTTAAGAGAGCAATTAGAAACTGGAGATATTATTAATAAAACTGCTTTGTTAAATTATATTAGATTTTTAGAGAGATTTCAGGGATTTTTAGACGGGACAAAGCTGATTCAAGGAGCTTTATCAAATTTAAAAGGACATATTTTAGGGAACAGAGAAATTTACAAAGAATTTTTTAGACCTGATATTTTACCTAATTTTACTTTTACAAGACTTGTCGCAGCTCTTCCAGAAAATGCAAAGTTAATTGATCAATATGAAATAAACATAGACGGAGAAGAAATTAATGTTACAATTTTAAAAAGAGAAGGAGAAGGGAAATATTTTTACCATATTATCCCGACTGAATATATCTTAAGAGATGAGCATCAAGTATTAGTTAATCTTGCAAGAAATGTTTTATCAGAACACAGACCAAAAGCTGAAGAGTTTACAGACCCTGAAAGAACAAGACAAGTTTTTTTTAATGTCTCAAGAGATTTGTTGACTGATTTGGCAAAAAGCAAAGGAGTAAAATTGAGCTACAAAGAATTAAATGATTTATCAAGGGTTTTAGTAAGAAATACGATAGGATTTGGTTTGATAGAAGTTTTGTTGGCTGATGATAGATTGCAAGATGTTGTTTTGAATGCGCCGATTGCACAAAATCCTGTTTTTGTAAGGCATGGAGAATTTGATGAGTGTGTTACTAATATTATTCCAAGTTATGAAGATGCTGATTCGTGGGCTGCTAAATTGAGATTACAAAGCGGAAGACCTTTAGATGAAGCAAATCCTGTTTTAGATACTGATCTGGAGTTTGGAAATATTAAAGCAAGAGTTGCTGCAATTATTTCACCTTTGAGTCCCAAGGGGCTTGCATTTGCATTTAGGAGACATAGAGATGAGCCTTGGACATTGCCTTTATTTATTAAAAATAAAATGATTAATAGTTTAACTGCCGGACTTTTCAGCTTTGTTATAGATGGAAGTAGGACTGTGCTAGTTGCAGGGACTAGAAGTTCTGGAAAGACAAGTTTACTAGGAAGTTTGATGCTGGAAATAATGCCGAAGTATAGAGTGATAGTTGTAGAAGACACTCTTGAAATTCCTGTCAGTGCTTTAAGGAAAATTGGGTATGATATTTTAAGCATGAAAGTCAGAAGTGCTTTAGTTCAAGGAACAAGTGAAGTGCAGGCAAGCGAAGGAATTAGAACCTCATTAAGATTAGGAGATAGTGCTTTAATTGTTGGAGAAGTTAGAAGTGAAGAAGCAAAGGCGCTTTATGAAGCAATGAGAATTGGGGCATTGGCAAATGTTGTTGCAGGAACAATTCATGGAGACAGCCCTTATGGAGTTTTTGACAGAGTTGTTAATGATTTAGGAGTTGAGAGGACAAGTTTTAAAGCAACAGATTTAATCATTATTGCTAATCCTGTTAAAACTGCTGACGGATTGCATTCAAAAAAAAGAATCGTCAGAGTTACAGAAGTTAGAAAACATTGGAATGAAGATCCTGAAAGAGAAAAAGGATTTGTTGATTTATTAAGGTATAACGTTGAAACAGACGAATTAGAGCCGACAGAAGATTTGATTAACGGAGATTCGGAAATTATAAAAAACATTGCCGGAAATGTGAAAGGATGGGCTGGAAATTGGGATGCTGTTTGGGATAATATTATTTTGAGGGGAAAAATAAAGCAGGAAATTGTTGAAATCGCTGAAAAGTTAGGGAAGCCAAGGATTTTAGAAGCAAAGTTTAATTCATTGAGCAATGAGGCTTTTCATAGAATCAGCGAGGATGTTATGAATGACAAAGGAGAAATTGAGGGTGAAGAAGTTTTTTCAAAATGGAAAGAATGGGCTTATAAGAAGGCAGAGGAGTTTTGACATTCTACAAATTTCCAAGAGAAATTATTGCTAATATCGAAAGAGCGATTATTGAAATGAGGGCTGTTATTATGTAAAGAAGTATTCCTCTAAAAAGGTTTTTGGAGAGGTCTGATTTTTCTCTTAATGTGTCTTTTCCAGAGTCTATTGTGACAAGAGCTGATGTAAGAATAAAGATAACTTGAATTATGTAAATTCCAACTGATAATTGAATGAAATATGGAGGAATCATTGTTGTTAAGTCAAAGATGGATAAGATACTTCCGAGAGAAGTGAAACCTTCTATATTTCCAGAGCCAGCAGATTGAATTGATTGTAGTTTGTTGAGTATTAGAGATATCATTGTTGACAATCCAATTATAATTCCTGAAAGTAATGGAGCTAAGAAGGTCATGTTTGATTTCATGTCTGATACTATTTCTGCTAATAAATCTCTAAGACGAGAATTTATTTTTTCAATGTTTTTTACATATTCAGAGATGGACATTAAAGAACGAGCTGCTACTTGAAGCCCCTTTTTAACGCTTTCAACTAAAATTCTCATTGAAGTTGAAATTAATTGAGAAGGATAATATGTTAAAGCTCCGCGGTTTGGGTTGAAAATTGCCTGTTCAACAGACATTCCTTGTTGAGAAATATTTTGAGATACTATTGAGAAGAAAGATTGTGTTATTTGGCCTTGGGTTGACTGAGCAACACGCCCAAAAGCGATTTCCGCAGGTGTTCCGTCTCCTAATCTGTTTCCTAATTGAAATAAAGAATTTGTAAATTCTATCTCAAGTTCTTTTGTTTTTTGCCTTTGATTTATTAATGAGCTTGTTTTTATTTTATATGCTATTGCAAAGAATAAAGAAATTGAAAGAGTTGTAAATAAAGAAAGAATAACTGCAATAGGAGAAAATGGACCGAGCAGTTTTCCATCAACGGTTTTAAAATCAAATGTTTGGAGATTAAAAATAGTAAAGTCAGATGGAATGTTTAAAGAAGAGGTTATTATAGATATTTGAAATATAAAAGGTAATATTCCTATGAGCAATAGGGGAAATGCAATTAAAAATGATATTAAAAAAGGTTTTTTTGAGCTAAACTTATAGTATTCTGGATTTAATTCAAGAATTGAGGATTCTCCATATCCTCCGGGGCGTTTTAACAATGCTTCTGAAACTAAGTAAAAGACGAAGAAAGGAATTATTAAATTGAAAATAACAAAGACATGATAGAATTTTAATGCTCCTCCTAAAAGAGTTGATGCTAATGGAAGAAGTGCAAGGCCAAGAGTTGGAAGAATTATTCCTAACATATATACATTTGTTAATGGAGAGCGTATTTCTCTTGAGAATCGGAGCATTTTTTCATAAACTCCGTCAAGAATTATTTGCAGAGATTTTTCCAAGATTAAGATTCTTCTTGATTCAGAGGGCTCAAATAAGGAAGATTCTATCAGATGAAAAGACTCTACAAATTCCGGAGCATATGAGCGCCATATTTCCAAATAAGAATCAAGAGATTGTTTTATTGTTGAGAATTTTCCAATTTCAACATCATAAAATATTTTTTTGAAATCAAGAGCTAAAGGGCCTTCAAGATGAGCTGATGCAAAGGCAATCGCTCTTTCTAAATTTGATGTGTGTTTCATGTAAATGACTACATATAAAATTGCAGGAACCATTTGAGAAGAAGCCTGCAATCTGAATAGATTTGCCAAGCGTTTTGGCATTGAATATGTATAATAGAAGACAAACAAACCAAGGATTAAACCAAGAAAAGTAAACAGAATCTGAATTGTTTGATTTATCAAATAAATTGAAACAGAGATTAATAATGTGAGAAAGAAAATTAATAAAAAGGAAACTATTGAAAGAGTTAATGCTTGTGATGGAGTTACTTCTAATCTTGCTGTATCTAAATGAGATTGAATTTTTTGTCTATCAGATTCAGAGACTTTTATCTTTATTATATTGCCGAGAGATTGAGCCCATTTTTCATAGCGAGAGAGTTCTGGAATCATGTCTGATTTAAATTGCGAATATTCTTGGGAATATGCATGAGCTTGTGAGCTTGATGAGAAGTCAGATGAGATTTCTGATTCTAGTTTTCTTGAATATTTTTCAAGAATATCTTTTGTTGAGCTTGATGGATTTGGCATTTTTATCACTTGTTTTTTGATACAGAGTAAAAATAAACCTCTGCTTTAAAGCAGATGACAAATCTTTTAGATTTGTATTTTCACTCTGTCTCATAAACTCTAACAAACCACACACTTTAGGGTATGGAATAATATAGAGAGTTTACGATTATTAGATTAAAGTTTGAGAATGTTATAAATGTTAGGTTTAGAGAGATTTCTAAAAATTTCTTTTTAGGAAGGTTAATAAATAATAGTTAATAAGAAATGTTATGAAGGGAAAAAAAGGTTTTAGTTTGATTTTTAATTCTATTGCTGGGTGGATTATTGCTTTAATTGTATTGGCTTTGCTTTTGGTTTTGGCATGGGTTTTGTTTGGGAAAGGACAAGGAGCTATTGAATTTTTGAAAAGTATATTTAACTTGAGAAGATGATGGAGATGAAATGATTAGAAGAGGAAAGATTTTGGAAAATAGGAAAAGGGAGATAAAAAATGAATAAAAAAGGAGACCTTTCTGTAGAGCCAATAATGATTGTTGCTCTTGTTGTTGCTTTTTTAGCTTTAGTTGGTTTTGGAGCTTATTTGCATTTTTCAGGAAAAATAGAGTTTTTTAAAGGGCTTCCAGGGTTTAATTTAACAACTGAAAAGCAAGAGCAAATACAGATTGTTGGATATGATATTGGAGAAGATAAAGTCCAATATTATACAGGAGTTGAATGGCTTGAAATTCCTGAAGATGGTGTTTCATTTGGAAAGAAAAAGATTGAGAAAGATGATTTGAGGAGAGATTTGGTTGAGGGGTATTGGTATAACTTAAATTTAAGAAATAAAGACCCTATTTTTTCTTTGGAGCCCTTTGGGAATATTTACACTTCCCCCAGAGAAATTGCTGTTAAAATTCCTAGTTTGAAACTGGTTATTATTTATATGGTTAGGGGAGAAAATTTTATTCCAACTACTGGAGGCATATTTTGGAGTGGTATTGGAAATAGTATTACAGATAAGATTGCAGATTGGGTTAATTGGATTTTTGGAGATGATACTGGAGCTCAAAGGGGAAGAATTGCAGAATATACCAAAGGCTCTGTCGTTGGTTTACTTTTGAATAGGCTTGATGAACAAGATAGCAGAGTGTATGGAGAGTTTATCCTTAATTCTGATGACTCTTTGAAATTTTCAAAGGTAACTAAATTTAAGAATGAAGGAAATATAGAACGTCCTATTCTTGGCGATTTTGCAAATGTATTGGATGATGAAGTTTATGAAGAGATAAAAAGAGAGATGATTTCTTGGAGAGATAGTGTTTTAGAAAAGCCCGTGAGTGTTGAGGGAAAATGGTATTGTGTTCAGAAAATAAAGGGGAAGTTGGTTGTTGAGCTGAATAAGGAAGTAGGACAAAATGCGAAATGTGAGAATTAATAAGAAAGGAAAGATTTTTGCAGAAGGATTGATGCAGACTTTGTTGTGGATTTTGTTTTTTTTAGTTGCAGCAGGAGTGATTATCTATTTTGTTGCAAGGGCTTATTTTTAGTTTTGTGAATTGGATAAAAATATAAATGATGAAATATAGATAGTTTTATGATTATAGTGAAAGAGGTTTATTGAGAAATATGAGGAAGCTTATTGAAAATAAAGATGGAGATGTTGTTCTAGAGCATTTAGTTGCATTGATATTAGCTATTGTTGGATTTGTTGTTGTTTTGATTTTGCTTTTTAGCTTGGAATTTGAAAGTTTTCAAGAAGATGAAATTTGTAAATTGAGTGTTTTATCAAGAGCTACGAGTCCTACAAGTGCTCAAGGACTTATTCCTTTGAAATGCACAACTAATAAGATTTGTATAACAGATAGCGTCTTTGGGAAATGCGAACAATTTATAGGAGAGAAGAATGTTAAGACTATAAGGCTGACTGGAAGCTTAGAAAGCAAGGCAAAGAAAATAGAAGAAGCTAATGTTGAAGCAATGTATAATTGCTGGCAGATGATGGGAGAAGGAAAATTGGATTTGTTTTCAGGAGTTAAAACAGGAGGTGTTCTTAAGAATTTAGTTGGATTAGGAAACCTTGAGGCAAAAGAATCAAGTTGCGTTGTATGCTCAAGAGTTGCGATTGACAAGGATTTTATTTATAAAAAAGACAAAGATGGAAAATTTATTGAAAGTGTTGATGGAGTAACAGATGATTTTGAGGAAGTTGCAGAACTTGTTGATTTTAATAATTATTTATTAGAAAATACACCAAAAGGAGAAGAAAAGAGCTATTGGGAAATAATGACTGATTCCCAATTGAGAGCATTTCCAAAGGAATTTGAAGAAGAGATTAATTTAGGAGATAGGAAAAATCTTAATATTGAAGATGTTATTGATCAGAGAGCATTGATGTTTATGCAGATAAAAACTGAAAAAACTCCTTGGGAAAAGTTTGCTGAGAGCTCTCTTAAGTTTTTGGCTGGATCAGGAACTGGAGTTGCAAGTTTAGGAGGGATAGGAGTTTTGACTAAAGGGCCTGTAATCGCTCTTGTTGGGCTTGGTTCTGTTGGAACAGGAGGAATTGCTGCTTTTCAGAGTTATAAAGGAAGGCAATTGAGTGCGGGATATTGCGGGGAATTTATTAGTGAAACGAGTAAAGCTGCTCAAGGATGTTCTTTGGTTTTACCATTAAATTTTGAAGATATAAACCAAGTAAATAATTATTGCTCAAGAATAGAGGGGAATCCATGAAAAAATGAGCAAAAGAAGAAGTATTTTGGAAAATAAGGAAGGAGATTTGACAAATAATGTTTTATCTGTTATTGTGGCTGTAATTGGAATTTCAATTTTAATTTTTGGAATTTTTAAATTGTATAATATTTTTTCAGAGCAAGAAGAAAAAAATGCA
>ERZ1292623.761-Hain-H51-01um-R1-761-length-33060-cov-9_pt1 | contig 18434 bp, 17 predicted proteins | sample MGYA00564398_ERZ1292623 | MGnify/ENA primary metagenome ERZ1292623 (study PRJEB36523, sample SAMEA6512633) | groundwater metagenome | collected 2019-01-07 | study: AquaDiva: Metagenomics assemblies of 32 groundwater samples | reverse complement strand
TCGGCTGTCACTCCGTCGAGGACAATCGCGCGCTAAGTGGACCACTAGGGCAGGACAATATGTAGTAGTCAGCGGGGGCCAATTGGCGACCGCCCCCGCTGGGGAGAGCCGGGTCGTGCGGCGGGGAGTAGGGGGCGGCTAAGGGCCAGTGGCCCTCGCCGACCCGCTAGGCTCGGCTAGGCTCAGCCGAGGTTCAAGGTGGTGCCGTTCTCCAGCCGGACGTAACGGGGACCGTTAGCGTCGAGGAGCATGCAGCCGAACGCGGTCTTCCAGCCCACGACAGCCTTCTGCGCGATCGGGTCGGTGTGATCCCCGCCGGGCGCAACGAAATACGTCCGAATGGTCTGCATGTCGCCCACGACATAGGCGTCCGGGCCAAAGAAGATCGTCGAGTAAACGTTCGCCGAAGCGGCGCCCGCCGTCGCGAAGACCTTGGCCTGAGAGCTGATCTGGAAGCGGACGCCACCGAACGACCCGACCTCGTTGGTCAGGAGTGGGCGGTTATCCGTGTACTTCCAGACATCAATCCACCCGCCGTTTGCGGTGTCCGTCTGAAGGTCGTAGAGGCTGTCCGGGTGAATGATCGCCCGGTAGAAGCCATCCGCGAACCGCTGGACGTTCGTCCGCTGGAGAAGGGTGTACATCTTCTTGACGAGGGCTCCCGTCAAGACGTGGGAGGTCGCGACAGTGGCGCGAGACGTTGCCGTGCCCGCGTACTGCACCGACGCACCGGCCGCGAGAATTTCGCGAACGAGCGTGTCGAACGACTTGACGGCCTGATCCGCCACCTTGTCGGCGGCAACGGAGATGAGCCGATGCGGCGACTGGAGGTCGGCGAGGTCGGTGATGGCAACGGTGTTGCCGATCTGCGTGGCCGTCGCCTGATCGACCGCGATCGTGAGCGCCTGATCGGTCGGCGCGGTGCCTTCCGTCAGGGCCGTGGTCGTGGCCGCGAGGTCGGCATAGGCGACATACGTCAGGCTGTTGTAGCCGTCCGTGATGCTCGCCTCGCCGGGGGTGTAGTTGCCGGGCATGACATGGGGGTAGTTGGCGCGAAGCGCCTCCTCCAGGCGCCGAGCAACCAGCGCGACAACGGTCGAGCTGAAGTTGGTCGTGGCGGTCGTGAGAGTTGCCATTGTCCTTTGGGGTTACTGAGAGCTAGCCCCGAAGCCAAGGTCCCTGTACGGATTGCCCATCGCGGCGAGGCTCTTTTCGAGCTCGTCGGCGGACATCGCGCTTGGGGGCTTGGGTGCATTCGGGGATGAACGACGGGGGTTATTCCGGTCGATGACCGGCTCCTCCTCCTCGCCCTTCAGCGCGCTCAGTCGCGACTCGATCTCGGCCAGCGCGGCTTCGTCGAGTGGCATGAGTTCACCGAGCGTGGTGAATGAGAGGGGGAACTTCCCCTGAAGCCGAAGGCGGGCGGCTTCTGTCGAAGCGGCTTCCTTCTCGGCTGTGAGCGACGCGATCTGGAGCTGGAGTCTTTCGACTTCAGACAGGTTCGCCTGCTCGTACGCAGCGACCTTTCGCTGGTAATCTGCGAGCTGGGCCTTCAGGGACTCGGCTTCCTTTTTGGTCGCCGTGAGTGCCTGATCCTTGCCCGCGATGCGGCGCTTCCAAGTGGCCTCGGGGTCGGGAGTGAGAGTGGTCGGGTCGGGCTGCTCTGCGCCCTCGCCCAACGACTCGTCGCCCTCGGTCGGGGCGGCTTCGTTTGCCACGGTTGTTTCACCTATACGGGGTGTTCCGCTACGCGCGGAACAGACGGCTTGCCCGGAAACACCGGGCGGCATATATTCAGAGGACTACACGGTGAGTACGTTTACGCACTCAATTGAGTAGTCCGTCAGCGGGCCGGCAGCACTCCGGGCGACCCTACGAACGTGTCGTACTGCTCCGCAGAGCGGGTCAGGGTCGAGAAGATGTCGGTGGCGGCATCGACCGCACCCCTCTTGCCGAACAGGCCCTTGCCGAACGTCTCGATGGTCCGCGCGGGACCGAAGGCGTAGCGGGTGCTGTCCGCGATCTCGCGAGTCGCCACATCGGCGGTGATCTCGCGACCAGCGGCGGAGTCCTCCGCGATGTGACGCAGCCACGCCGGAGCGTTGACGGGAATGTTCGTCGGCCCGCCCGGCAGGAGGACTTCGATGAGGTAGATGGCGTCCTTGTGGTCGTTCAGGAACATATCGAACTCGGGGTCCATCGCCCGCCGCGCAAGGAGCGTCTGCTGGACGCGGTTGACGGCCGCCGCCCCGACGAGCGGCGCTTCGAGGCCGAAGGGGCGCCGGAGGAGGAAGCGAGCGAACTCCGGCAGCACCTTGCCGTACATGTACGAGAGCGGGTAGAGGCCGAGGTAGGGGTGGTTCAGCGTCCGTTCCAGCCAGCCCCGGTCGGGGTTGAAGAAGTGCGTCTTGTACGCCGCGAGCGACGACTGCCGGAACGACTCGCGCCATGCGGTGTAGACCGTCTCGATATCGGCGTCACTCGCCCTGGCGAGCACGCCGATGTCACCCTTCGCGAGGGCCAGCCGTTCCTTGATGAACGTCTCGGCGATGACCCGCGCGTCCGTTGTCCCGTACTCCGCGACCATCGTCTGCCACAGGCGCGGATTGATGTCGGTGACGGCCTGCTGGAAGTATTCGCCGTGCTCGGTGAACACTTGCTGGAGCCGGGCGGCCTGCTTTTGCGCGGCGATGTTGTTGAATCGGGACATGAAGCGGCCGAAGGCGCCGCCGGAGCCAAGGATACGCTGTGCCGACGCCTCGCCCCATAGGTAGAGGCCGGAATACTCCATGTCGAGATAGCGCAGCTCGGGGAGGTTCGAGAACGCCTGATACGTCTCGCGCATTTCGGGATCGACGATCTGATTGCGGATACCCCGCAGGACGTTCCAGAAGCCCGACTCGATCGCTTCCTGCGCTTGGAACAGCGGGTTCAGGACGAAGCGAACCTTCGGGTAGATGAACTCGGTGATCGCCCCGACCCGCAGGAGGTCGCCCGCGTTCGCGGACTTCGTTTTGACCGCTCCGGTGAGCGCCTGCGTGGCCCCGACGTGGCGGAAGTTGCCCTGGAACGCGGCCATCGCGAGGTATTCGGGGTCGGCGACCTTCTCCAATTCAGCGAGTCGGGACGTGCCCAGCACTTCCTCGAACGCCTTGTGGATGCCAGATGCCTTCGTTCCGTTGACGACGTATTGCACGCCCACGAGCCCGCGCGGCGTGACGCCGTGTTCGCCAGAAAGGCGCAGGATGACGCGATGGACGGCGCGAGCCTCGGCCGGCGCGAGGCCCGTCTGCCGCTCGGCGGCGATCTTGACCATCCGCGCCCGCGAGTCATTGATGATCGTCCGCTGGCTGATGCCCCGCATGAGTGAGTCGGCCATCTGCCCGATGGGGTTCCGCGCGCCTACGGCCCGCGCGCCGGACTGGAAGTGGACGAAGGGATCCGTCACGACCACATCGCCCGCCTCGTTGACGATCGTCGTCCAGCCCGACTTCGGGGCGAAGCCGAGATCGTAGCCGAGGGCCTTCGCCTCCTGCCGCCATGCCCCAAGCGCGTCGGGGAGCTTGTTCCTGCCCGTCGTCGGCAGGTGGACCTCTTGGGGGAGCGCGTCCTTCTTGACAAGGGTTTCGATGAACTCGCGGACCTCGGCCACCGTCAGATTCGGCCGCCCGATGAAGCGGTCCTCGAGGGTGCGGAAGCGGCTAATGGCCTCACCGGGTCCGATCGTATCGAGCTCATCGAGGAGCGCCTTCGCGCGGTCCACCGTCAGCGTGTCTTCCGCAAGCGGCGTCAGGCGGGCCACGTCGATCTTCCTCGACGCCCCGACGATGCCCTTGGCCGCCTCCAGGCTCTCTCCCGCGCGGGCATACGCGACGAGGCGAACGGCCCTCAGCTTGCCCTCGGTCATCTTGCCGAGAATGCGACCGGCGTCGGCGACCGAGACGCGGAGGGCGGCGGCGAGAATGGCCGGCGCGTTCTCCATGCTTGCCATCGGGGCGACGCGAGCGAACTTCTCCTCGATGTTCCGCTCGATGCGGTTGCCCTTGATGGCCTCGGTCGCCGAGAGTTTCGTTTCGATCGTCCGGCCGATGGCCTCGGGCGTCGGCAGTTGACCCTCAGGGATGCCCTTCAGCATGATCGAGGCATCGACGGACAGCTCGTCGCCCATCGTGGAGCGGGCCATCTGGAGGTTCCCCGACGCGAGGAGGTCGTCGAGTTCCTTTGCTACGTTCGCCGACACGGCCTCCGCGCCAGAGCGCATGGCCTTGTAGTCGCCGACGCCGAGGGCGTGAATGACGCCCGAGGTCGAGCGGCCGAGGACGCTGCGGGCAATGCCAGCACGCCCGGCCGACAGACCCTCGCCGATGGCGTTGTAGCCACGACCGGCCATGCGGACGGCGAGGTTGAGTTCGTCGGCAGTCCCGACGAGTCGTGCGGCCTTCTCGGCTCGCGCGGCCCCGCCGATACCAAGAGAGATAACGTTCAGCGGGTCTGTGATGATGGCGAGCCCGAGTTCTGCGGTCAGGTTTTCAGAGAAACCCTGGCCTCGCTGGACCAGCTCGTCTGCGAGTTTGTCAACGCTCTCGCCCGCCTCCAATCGAGCCACGAGATCGGGCGCGATGCCCTCCCGCTTCGACGGGTCGTACTTGACGCCGTACTTTGCCGCGTTGCGCTCGGACCCGAACAGGAGCGCGTCTCTGAGACGGTTCTTGGCCGTCTCCGCCTCGATGAACCTGCCGGGGGCGGTAAGAACGCCGAGCGCCGCTCCGCCGACCGCGCCTGCGACCGATCCCACCGGAGACTCGATGACGCCCCTTCCGATACCGCCGATAACCTGACCGGCAGCCTCAAAGCCGAGGTTCTTGACCTTCGGCCCGCCCTCGAAGCCAATCTCGCCGATGCCGCCGAGCGTATCGCCGACGAACTGGCCTACGTTGCCGATGCCACCGAGGACGGAGCGGACGGGATCGGAGAAGTTGAACGCGGTCTTGCCCGCCTCCGCGCCGTCGGACTCCGGCGCGGCGAAGCCGCCGCCGCGGCCAGTCTGTGACGAGAAGACCGGAGTGGCGACTTTCTTCGTGTCCCCGGCGCCGGGATAGAAGTTCGGCATCAGAATGCCTTGGGTGCATAAGGATCGTTGGCGCCCGGCCGACTCGTCGTCGTGCTCCTGGTGGGTGTCTTCGATCGCTTGATGTAGTCAAACTCCAACGGATCGAGCCCAAAGCTCGTGGCGGACGCAGGGGCCAAGGACGCAGGGGCCAAGGACGCAGGGGCCAAGGACGCAGGGGCCAAGGACGCCGAAACGGGCGGCGGAGCCGTCGGCGCTGACGGCGGGGCGACCAGCCGTTCATCGGGCGAGCCGGAGAGGTTCTTACCGAACGTCTGCTGAACGCCGGACCGAACGGTATCGAGGACGCTCAGGAGGCCGGTCTGGAGAACGGGCGGGAGGGCGCTGACGGGGTTGTACGGGCGCGTCGTATCTTCGCCGAACTTCCTTCTGCGCTGGGTGGCCGCACCAGCGATATCGCGCTCGGACTTCGCCCGGATGGCCTGTACGTCTTCCTCCGTGACGCCCGAGAGAGAGCCTGTGTCAATGAACCGGAGCATGTCGGCAGACGAAACCGGCGTGCCCGTGGCGAGCAGGCTCGCCTCGATCTCGCCCGCGCCCGGATTGAGCGACACCGGCTTGATGAGGCCCGTCGTGTTGGGCACGAAGTTGTCGCCCGACACGACGGCATCCGTGAGGACGAATGACTGCCCGTCTCCGGCGATCATGCCGCCGCCAGCGAACGGGTTTTCGTCCGTGAACAGCATCGCGCCATTCGGCTGGAAGACGCCGTACGTGATCTTGCCGGTCGGCCCCGAGAACGTGTAGCCGATGATCGGGGCGTCCTTCGTGTTGAGCGAGATCGAGCCATCGAGGATGGCCTGCTGTGTCGCCTTGTCGGGCGACACAGGGCGACCCTCGGAATCAATGTAGGCTGCTGCCCGAACCGGCTCACCCTGAAGGAGAACGATGCGCTTCTTGCCGTTGATCTCCTCGATGGATGGCTGCGTGGACTGATCCAGCCCGTTCCGGCCGAACGGGTCCTGCGCCGCGCCAGCGGGGTAGGGGATGACCTGAAGCGGACCGCCCGGCTCAGCCTGTCCGAGGTAGGCAGCGCCGCTCGCGAGAGCGTCGGCATCGGCCTGAGCGCGGATGCTCGCCTCGTATGTGTCCTGCGCGTCGCTGCCGGTCGCAAACCCACCCGCCCCGCCGGGTTCGCCGACGAACGAGGCTCCGTAGATGTCCGAGACGGTCGGGCCGGTCGGCTCCTTGCCGGTCACGGCGTTGATCTCGCTCGCAAGACCGCCGATGAAGTCGGGGTCGTTCTGATCTGTCCCCCTCACCGCCTCGTCTCGGATGGTCGTGAGTGTCTTCGCGTATTTCGAGTTGGCGTCGATGATCGCCTGGGGGTCGCCCTGCGACTCCGCGATGGTCGTCAGCCACGTCTCTCGGGCCGCCTCATACTTCTGGCGGTCGTCGGCGGCGTTGAGCTGCACGAGATAGTTCGACATGAACTTCTCGCGCTGGTTCTGAAGCTCGATGTACGACGCACCGGCCTGCTTGCGGAGGTCGATGACGTTGCCCTGCGCCTTCCATGAGGAGACGGCAGCGTTCTGCCACTCGGAGTAGGTGATCGGCGTGCCGTCGGCGCCGATGACGCCCCGGTCGATGAGGGCGAACAGGGCGGAGGCGTTGGCATCGACGAGCGTCTGGTTGCCAGCGATGACGCCAGCCTCGCGGGCGGCCCGTTCGAGGATGCCGTCGATGGACTGGAAGCCTGCGATAACTGCGGCGGCGCCCTTTTCTGCGGCCTCGATCCGCTTGCGGAGCGGCGATCCCGCGGAAGCGCGGGCGGAGGCAGCGGCCGCCTTCGCCCATTCGGCCGCGCGGCCCGCGACATCGCGGTAGAAGTCAGAATCGGGCGTCAGGTTCTTCAACTGGTCCCGATAGAACGCGGCCACGTCACCGGCTGAGGCGCGGCCTTCCTTGAAGGCAAGCCCGATCTTCTGTTCCCCGATGGAGAACTTCGTCTGGATGAGGATGTTATTCCACTGGTCGTACACGGGATCGTCGGCGGAGATCGAATCGCGCCGCGACGTGATGTAGGCGATGATCGCCGTATCATTGACGCGCTGGCCTTTGAACAGCCCGCCGTTGCGGTACGCATCGAAGATGGCGCGGTCCTCAGCCTGGCGCTGCTCTCGCATGAGCGAAGCGATGAGCGCCGTCAGGTTCGAGCCGGTTCGACGACGAAAGAAACGGCCCCGTCGCGCCATCAGCCGCCACCAAGAGGCGTCTGTGTCAAGACCCTCCCTTGCGCGCCCTCGCCGTTGACGAGCGTCTGGAGAACGGCGCTACCGGCCGGCGCCCCGTTGGGCGCCTGGGCGTTCGACGGCAGTGCCTCGCCGGGCGGGTTCGCCTTGTTCTCGGGTGCGTTCAGGGAGGATGTGCCGCCCGCCGGGCGCTGAAGCTGGCGGACGGCGTTCTGCGCCTGGTTGACGGTTCCCTGCTGCGGCGTGATGCCGAGTTGCTGGAAGGTACCGAGGAGGGTGGCCTGCTGGAGAACGGCCTGCGGGTTCATGGCCGGGTCGGTCTGCTCCTCGCGGACAAGGCTCGTCTCGTCCTCGGGATCCTCGACGCCCGTGGCGTCCATCGCCCGCTTCGCGCTCCAAATGCGGTTCTGGACGAGGTTGATAGCCTTCTGCGCGTTTTCGAGTTCGTCGCGCGGCGTGAGCTCGGGCGCCTTGATCTCGATACGGTACTGGCCGTCGATAATGCTGCGAACGTCCTTGTCCTTGGCCTCCCACACCTTCGCGGCCATCTTCCACACGCGCTTGCGCCACGCGTACAGGAGGTCGCGCTTCATGCGAATGCGCGACTCGTAGTTGGCGACGAGCGCGGCGATGGCCTTGGACGAACCGAGAATGGTTGCCGGCGCGCGGCCGAGGAGGAGTTCGTTCATGCCGGAGCCGGTTTCGAGCTCCTGGTCGAGGCGCTTGATGTAGTCCTCGATGGCGAACTGCGGCATGAACGGCTGGATTGCCCGGAGTTCGTTGCCGGCCCCCGGCGTGGCGACACCGTTCGGCTTCGGCAGGGCGTTCTCGGGAACCTCATCGGGCGCCTCGGCGCCGACGAGTTGCCACATCTGGCCGCCGACGACGGACTGGATCATCTGACCCGCGTTCGTAAGGCGTTCGTCCTTCTCGCGGAACAGTTGCTCCAGGTCGTAGAGTTCAGACCGGCCGTAGGGCGACTTCGGGAGGAAGGTGTTGGCGAGCGGGATGTACGGGATGTCGTCGTATTCGGGATGCTTCGTGTTGGAAACGATCCGGTTGCCGACGTAGATGGCGTTCCAGATTTGCGACTTGCCCTTGCCGACCGGCCTGCGATACCAGTAATCGTAAACTTCGACCTGCATCTGCTCGTAAAACGACTTTGACCTGCCATACTCGACGCGGCCGCCGTAGACGCTGCCGATCGGATCGGAGTGGTCGCCGGTCGTGACGTACGGGAGATACACGCCGCGGCCAACCTCGATCGGGACAACGCCGAAGCCATAGTCCTCGACGATCGCGGCGGGCGAAAGGCCGTAGCAGTAGATCGTCCAGTCGATGCGCGAGTAGTCGCTATTGCCCCAGCCGACGTACAGGTTCTCGGGTGCCTCGATGATCGAGATGGTCGGGCGCTTCTCCTGCGCGTCCCACATGACCTTGCCGTACGTGAAGCCGTAGAGGCCCTTGACGACGCACGCCTTGTGGACCTTCAGCTCGAATTCGTCTTCGTCCTTCCACTGGAAGTAGAGACGTTCGGCCCTCGCCGCGGCATCGCGATCATCGGGTTCCGACGACGGGGCGATGTAGTTCTCGACGGGCGGGACCGCCTGAAGCGACGCTGGCACATCGACATAGACGGGGATGTTGTTGACCGAGACGTGCACGCGACCCGGCGTGGCGCCGTCCGGCCAGTGGTCCGCGCCGCCATTGGCCTGAATGGCATCCGGGTAGTAGAGGTTGTCCATGCGCTCGAACAGGGAGCGCAGGCGGGCCTGCTCGCCTTCGAGCATGGACTTTTTGCGCCGGATTTCGTCGATCAGCCAGTATTCGACCTCCTGGTCAGGGTCGAGGCCGGCAGCTTTGAGGTCGGCCCGCGCGAACTGCGCGGCGGCCGTGACCATCGAGGAGTCGTTCTTGGCAAAGCCCTTGGCCTCTCGCACCATTCGGATCACGTCGGGGTCATTCGTGACCTGTGCCGGCAGTCCGACCATGCGGCCCGCCGCCCGAGTACCACGGAAGCGGGTTAGCGGTTCAAGATAGTGGGGCATCAGGAAGCACCGAAGTATTCAAACGTCGGATTGACGACCGGGTTCATGGGGTTTCGGGTCGCGTACCGAATAGCGAGGGCAAGGGCCATCAAAAGGTCCGTTTCCAGCTTCTTATCTTCCAACTTGTAACCGAGGAGTTGCCGTCGAAGGAGGTCCCAATGGCCGCCGCGCGGCAAATGGAGGTCGCCGCGGTCGATGGCGGCCTTTAGGTCGGAGAGGAGTTCGAGCTTCTTCGCCTTTGTCCCGGCGAAGTCAAACTCGCGGAGTGGCTTGATAATCGAGAACTCCTGGCGAAACATCTTGCCGCCCATCCCGGTCGAGTCGAGCAGGGTCGTGCAGAGCGCCCCGTCCTGCTGATAGATCAGCCGTTGCTCGTTGACCATGTTCACGATGGCCGGGATGGTCTGGCGACCACCGGACTTGCGGAGCCGCACGCCCTGAAACGGGCGCCTCGTGTAGTCGATGACGACGCAGCCCGTCTCATCCGACGCGATGCCGGGGTCCACGCCGTTGACGTAGCGATGACCGCGCTCGGGCGGTGTCTCGGGCGGCATGTCCCGATCGAATACCGCCTCGACGGCTGGTGCGTGGAAGTAGGCGCCGATGGCCTCGATGAAGTGGCCGTCGATGTTCTGCGGAATGAGGTACGTCGGCATCTGGAGGAGGAGGTCGTCGAAGACATTGGGCGAGATGCCGTAGCCCACGTTGTCGCGGGTCGAGAGGCGGAGCGAGATGGTCCGGCCGTCCCGGTTGATATTCTCCGGGTCGCCCTCCTGCCACCAGTCCGCGAACGGATTGTAGCCCTCGGTCGGCGTCGAGATGGCGTGGAGCGGCCCGCCCGTCGAGAGCCGCCGCGATTGCAGGACCTCGTGGCGGATCGTGTCCAAGTAGAGCTCGAACGCCGCCTCGTCGATCGAGATGCCGTTCGCGTCGAGGCCGAGGAGCGCCTTGGCCTTCTCGTCGGTCGAGCGGAAGTGGATCTCGGCGCCGCCGACGACGGTGTGGAAGCGGATCCACAGGTACTCGCCACGCTCCTTCTTGTCGAAGGACACGATGCCGGCCCCGAGTTCCGAGACGAGCGGGCAGCCGCGCGACACGCCCGTCTCGCGGTCAAACTGCGCCGGGTGCGCCTCGGTGAAGACGCGGACGAGTTCGTTGTAGACGAGTTCCGAGATCGGGAGCTGGGGAGCGACGTGGTACCAGTGGTACGGCACCCGCGCCCAGCGCATCGAGTCTTCCTTGTCGCCGAGTTTCGGCGGGCGCAGCCCGAGCTTGTAGAAGCAGTGATGGGCAATGATGATGGCGAGGGCGAGCGTCTTACCGGCCCGATTGCCAGCCGAGACGACGGTCGTCAGGAAGGCCGGGAGGTACGTGCCCCCCTGACGGGCCGTCGCCGCCCGCACCCATCGCCGCTGCGATCGGTGGAGCCGGATGCCGAGGAAGCGGTCTGCCCAATAGACGCCATCGTTGCGCCCGCGAGCGAGGTCGGCGGCCAATTGCGTCGTCGCCACGGCGACCTTCGCGCGAACCTTCGAGGAGCGGTGTGGAATGCGGTTGCCGCGGGCGTCATACGTCGCGTCCTTGGTCGAGAGAAGTCCTGGGCTCATCCGGCCCCGAGCAGACCGGCGAACATCGCGCCGTCTTCCAGCGCCTCCTCGTCAACCTCGCGGAACTCGCCTTCGATTGCGAGGACAGGCGTCGCTCCCCCGAGCACCTGCGCGAGGACGAGGATCATTTCGCGATCCGCGCCCTTCTCGGCCAGTTTCCGAAGTTCTACATCTGCGCGAATGGCCTGGTCGAGCGTGACACTTATCTCGCCCGCCGCAAGACTATCAATGCCGATCTCGCGGACCATTTCGAGGAGATTTGTTTTCCTCGGCCCCTTGATTGTTTTCGCTTGCTTGGCAAGCGAATCCGCTGCCGCCTTACGCTGGCGCTCGTGCTCGCCCATGAGATGGCGGCGCTTGTGCTTGCCGAGCGTGATCCGCGAGTAGCCGTCGCCGCCTTCTTTGAGGCGGCGGGCGATTTCCACGTCGGAGACGCCAGCCTTCATCCAGGAGTTGATCAGCTCAACCCTTGGATCACGACACACATGGCAGTTAGTCAGAACGGGCGCGAGGGTCATAGGCGGACGGTTCCGATGCGGGCTTCCGCCATCGCCCTCTCCAGCGAGGCGACGACGGCCTCGCGAATGGCGGCCTCGGCCCCCGCAACGGTTCCCTGACTGCGGAGCGGCGAGTTCGTCCACGCGACGAGGACGTTCGCCTCGGCCTCTGCCATTGCCCCCTCGATGGCGTCGGTGACGAGCGTTTCGTCCCATTGGAGCCGATTCTTCGTGCGCCATTTGCGGAGCGCGGCCAAAACGGCGTACGGCGTCACGAGCTGGAACGCCTTACGAATGGAATCGCCCACCTGGCGGGCGATTTCCTGCTCGCGCAGTGGCTCCGCGCGCCACGCGCGCACCGCCGCCTCCGAGATGTGCGGCAGAACGTCGGGGATGGCGACGTGAACTTCCTCGTCGTCAAGCGTCCGATGAATGCAAATCCTGAATACCGGCTGAGTCAATGCCATCCGCCCCTAGAAATGAGCCACCCGATGTATGTTGCGGCGTTCCCGATCTTCTGCGCTGCGGCGTCCTCAACGAATGTCAGGGTGTCGCCAACGGAGCGAAGGAACGTACCGACTCGGGTGGCCGCGTCGGAGAAGGTGAGTGAATCTACTGCGGATCGCACGACTGTCTTGATCCGCGTCGCCGTGTCGGAGAACGTCAGGGAATCCGAGACGGACCGGAGGAATGTACCTGTGCGCGTTGCCGCGTCCGAATGTGTCAGTGAGTCTGCCGCCGACCGGAGGAATGTACCTGTGCGGGTGGCCGCATCCGAGAAGACCAACGAGTCGGCCGCAGAGCGGACGATGACCCTCAGCGCTTCTGCGACTTCGCTAAACGTCAGCGAATCGGAGGCAGAACGGAGGAAGGTCCCCGCCCTCGTTGCCACATCGGAGTGGGTGAGCGAGTCGGTGACATTCCGCAGGAGCGTCAGGGCGCGAGTGACCGTATCGGAAAAGGTCAGCGAGTCGGACGCTGTTCGGTTGGCCGTGACCGCCCTTGTCGCCGTATCTGAGTGAGTCAGACTGTCCGTGGCCGCTCGCAGGAGCGTGGCTATCCGCGTCGCGGTGTCCGAGTGCGTCAGGGAGTCGGCAGCCGACCGAAGGAAGGTGCCGGTTCGTGTGGCCGTGTCGGAGTGGGTGAGGGAGTCCGTCGCGGCCCGAAGCGCCGTGAGGACACGGGCGACGGTATCGGAGAACGTGAGGGAGTCGGTTGCTGTGCGGTTGGCGGTCGTCACCCGCGTCACCACGTCCGAGAACGTGAGGGAGTCGGTGGCTGTTCTGGAATATGTCTGGGCCGCCGCGGAAATCTCGAACGCATCCGCGAAGCGGACCCACGAGTCGCCGTCGGCCGCAGCCGTGACCCCGGCGAAGCCGAGATCGAAGGTGAACGCCGCCGCCATGACGATCGCCGGGCCATCATTGCCCAGTACCGTGATCTTGATTCGCTCGCCAGCCGCGAAGTTTGTCGATGTCGGAACGACTGACCACGACACGAGCGCCCGCGTCCCGACCGCCAGCTCGGTCGTCGCTTCCTCGGAGTTGGCGACGGTGGAGAGAACGACTCCCGCGGAGTCCGCCCGCTCGATCTTGACCTGCGCGCCGACGTTCGCGAGTCCGTTCGACTCGGACATCCACACGTTGACCGTGATCGGCCCCGCGAGCGTAAAGGCGGCTGCGATACCGCCGCTGATCCACGTCAGCGCCGTGCCACCCGCCGTGCGGGTGACTTGTACCCCGGCCGTCGGGCCGAGGACGGTATCCGTTACTCCGGTGGCGAGCCCAGCGCCGCGCGCGAGGTCGGCTAGCCGCTCGTCCTCAGATCCGGGGTTGACCGCCGCCGCGGTGTCGGTGAGGTAGAGGGTGACGGATGGCCGGACACGCGGCGGGCGCTGCTGCGGCCGCGGCGGTCTGCGGAATAGTCCGGGCAAGGGTCAGGCCCTCCTCCGGGCTAGTTCAGCTCGGCGAAAGTGATACCGGCCGTCCAGCCGGTGAGGGTGGTGGGCGTGCCGACGATCTTCACGATGACGGCCTTGTCGGTGCCAACGATGATCCGTTCCTCTGGAGTCGGCACCCAGAGATAGCCGTTCAGGTTGTTGAAGCCTTCCTCGATCGTCGTCGTGACCGCGCCCGCACCCTCGGCCGAGGCGTCTGTGCCTGCCGTCGCGGCGGCACCTGCCGTGCCGCCCGCGATGCCGGATGCCGCCCCGCCGAGCCGATGCGGAGCAGGCGTGGTGGATGTGTACGTCCCGAAGGCGGTGACCTTCTCGCCGATGATAACTCCGAGTTGATCTGAAGTCTCAGTCCCGATCTGATTGACCCAGACGCGCAGGACCTCGATGACCGAGGCGCGCGTCGTCACGGCAGCGGCGGTATGGACGATGACGAGCGTCGCATCGGCGACGATCGTCTGATTGGCCATGACGACGCTGTACACATGGCCTGCTGCCATCGCAATCTCCTAAATATTCAGTGCGCTAAGAGTTGGGGATATGGTGAGAAACGCGGCACGCGGTCGGCGGCCACGAACTCGGTGATCGTCTCGGTGAAGGTAACGTAGGAGTCGCCCGATGCGCCCGAAGTCGGACCATCCCACCACAGGTTGCAGGTTGCCCCCGCGGCCATCGTGCCACCGGCGTCGTTGAAACACACGCTGATTGAGATGCGATCGCCATCCGCGAATGCCGTCGAGGTCGGCGTGATCGCCCAGTTTTGGGCGGCTTCGTTGGTCCCGAGTTCCGTACCCTTCTCGGAGTTGGCGACGACCGAGATGATGGCGCCGTTGAGGTCGCGCCGCTCGACGACGAGTTGCGCGCCGATGTTGTTCGCCATCGCATTCTCGCTCATCCGCAGGTTGGCCGTGATCGAGCCGCTCAGGGTGAAGGCGTTGACGCGGAAGCTCAGCCAAGCAATGGCGTTCAGAAGGGAGGGTGTAGCGCCGCAGATCAGCCCGGCGGTCGGTCCCGCGGGCGTGCTGACGCGGCCACCCGTGGCAGCGGCAGCCCCTCGGGTCGTGAGCAGCGACAGGCCATCAAGGTCGTTGAAGGTTTCAGGTGTCGTAGTGTCGATGGTGTTGTCGAACAACAGGACGCCGCGGAGAAAGAATTGGGTCGCCATCTAGCCGCCCCCATGCCACGGACGCCACGCGCGGCGCTCGGCGTTCCAGTCGCTCATGGGCCACCCGTCGAGCCAGAACACGAGCCGCTTCCACCACGGCGTCTGCGCCGTGTCGAGCCGCTGGGCGTGGTCCGACACCGACCGTTCCAACGCACTCACGCGGGCGATGACGCTCTCGTGGAGGACCCTGCACTCCTCGGAGCAGTAGAGGTCAGGGGCCAACAGCGAAGTCATCGGTGGCGAAGAACCGACTGATATCACCGCGATCGAACGTCAGCAGCCCGACCGAGCAGTCCGCTCCGCCGCTCTGCCATGAGGGCGTCGGCCCGAGCGTGAACGGCCCCTGCTGGATGCCCGGTTCGAGATGGATGTACTGCGCGTACACCGGCTCGCCGAGCGCGACCGACGTGACCGTCGAAGCATCGGCGAAGCAATCCGCCCGCGCCCAGTAGTCGCGGTCAGGGCCGTTTGCGGGCGTCCACGACACGCTGAACGTGTCGCCGAACGTGAGCCCGTCAGGCGCGACGATGGCAGCCCCGCCACGACCGGCGACCGGCGCGGCGATGAGAAGGGCGAGCGCGAGGCCCGCGAGGATGCGGCGCATGGTGTTCTTCCTCTTTCTATCAGCCCGAAACAGTGAGCGTCCAAGTTACTTGGAGGGTATCCCCCGAGATGACATTGGCGTCTGCGTTCAGGACTGTTTCGTAGACCATGATCCCGGCAGCGGTGGTATTCGATGCCGTGAACAGACCGATCTTGTGGATGGCCGGGAAGGTTGCCGTGACGCTGAACGACTTGATCTGCGTGCCGGTTGAAGTTCCCGCCGTGTGGGCCGGAGTCGTGAGCGCGCGGGCGCAGCCGCCAGTCGTGATCTCGCCAGTCAGCAGCGTGTCGGTGGCCGCGGCGGCAGCCGCGTTTTCGGTGAGGCCCATGAAGTGCGGCCGGACCGTGGGGTAAAGGGCATAGTTGGCCGTGGCGCCGGGCGTGGTCCCGGCGGAATCGTCCGCATTCTTCCATGCGTCGATGGTCAGGACTGTCGCCGAGTTGCTACCGATGTTGCCGTAGACCGGCGTGTTGACGCCCTCCTCGGCAATGACCGTCCAGCCCTTGTAGAGATCGACCGTCCACGCCTCGCCGGTATCGCTCAACGAGGTCGCGCTCGTGCCGGTGGCGACGTTCGCGCCGTTGTTGATGCCCGCCCGGACGAGGGCATCGAACACGAGGTCGCGGCCTGTGTTCGTGAGCAGATTGGGCGACCAGCCGAGGTCTTCGACTACGCCCGGAAGCCAGTCGTTCGGCCGGCCGATGCCGTGGATGATCTCGACGTGAACCATATTCGGGCCAAACCGGAGGATGTCGAGCGCCGCCCGACCCGGATCGTACGGTGTCATAACTCTCCTACCCGGCCTGATCGGCCGAAATGAAGCCGTCTTCAGCGAAGCGGCTAATGATCCGATTGAGTGAGCCGCAGGCCAAACACGGCTTGCGGTGACGCTCGATGATGATTCGCCCGCAAGCCTTGCATGAGCTTGCCTGGCGAGGCGGGAACAGACGGCGAATCAAGCGGATCATCCCTGTGCAGTGAACCCCGTCACGTCGATTGCGTGGGCCATTGCCGGGCTCGTCGTGACGGTAAGCGCCGTGGCCGCGGTGATCTTCTTGGGCGTCTGGAAATGCAGGGCCACTCCTCGTCCAGCGATAGCTTCGAGGTAGTAGGGGCCAAGAACCGTCGTCACCCCCTCCTCGAAGAAGACGCTGAACGCGGTTGCGGCGCCCGTGCTCACCACGATGTCGGTGACGTACAGGGACAGCCCCGCCGCCGGGGCGGCGTGAACCGCCGCGTCCGTCAGGGCGGCCGATGAGTTCTCGTGGTAGGACCACAGTTGCGGCCCGTGGGTACGGACGAAGATCGTCCCATCGCGGTCCGTGCCCGCCTTCGTCGCAAGCTGCTCGGCGGCGACACGCTGGGGCGGAGCGGTGTCGTCACTGTCGATCGAAGTGCCGATGGCGTCGATCGAGGCGCCCGTAGAATCGGTCGCGATCTTGACCCAGCCCGTGCCGTCCCAGCCCATGAGGCGCACGCGCTCGACGGGCGCGTACGTACCGTCGCTCTCGTCGTAGAGCGTGACCAGCTCATCGTTGTCGGCACCCGCGGCCGTGCGCTGTGGATGGCGGAAGGTTCGGTTAGCCATGCGTGATAGGATGTCCCCTTAGGACACGAGGAGGCCGAGGATGGTCGCAGCGACGAAGCCCGCGAGATAGCCGAAGGTGAAGGCGAGGCGGCGAGTCACGAGAAGATGCGGTCGAGAATGGACAGGACCGTCGCGACGATACCGGCCGTGGCGGCGATGACGAGGATGATCTGGCGGCCGATGCCGAGCGTCAACCCGACGCCGACCTCACGGCCCCTGGACAGGCCGACCGCCGTTTCGAGGTTGCCGAGCCGTTCGCCGTGCTTCTCGTGCGTCAGGTCCGCCGCCTCGGCGAGCTTGTTGGCCCACGGAAGCGTCCCCGTCTCGATGGCCCGCAGGCGCTCCTCGTGGTCGTCCGACGCCGCCCGGAGCGGGGCCACGGCGTCTCTGATCGCCGTCGTGATCCGCGCCTCTGTGTTCGCGAGCTCCGCGAGCATGTCGCGCCACGACAGGCGAGCGTGGGTGTCCACGCCTTCCTCGTCGCTCATGTGTCAGAATGGATGGACATGCTGCTCCTGCGCAAACGCAACTGGCGCTGCGTGGTGGGTTATCAGAAGGGTGTGTAAAGTGGGGTGTAGGTATGCGCGCGCTTCGGGCCCGCCACACGAAATGGCCGCCAGGGAGCCCCCCTCACGTAGCATTCCGTGCTTGGGGCCGCTTCCGATAAGAAAGGTTATGTCTGTCTCATACGCAACACTACTACGTTTCACGATATATCGGCATACGTAGTAGGGCTGTGCGTAGGACTTACGCGCACCTTGCGCTACATCCTACGCGTTACGTACGTACGCGCATACTCGCTACGCTCGGGAAAGCTCGCCTGCGGCTCGGCCTTCGGCAGAGCGGCACCGGGGCATGTGGCGCCATTACGGCACGGGGACCGTTGAGCGGAACGTATGCAGCAACGATGCTCCTCGACGGACGCGCGGGCCGCTGGCGAAGCGTCTCCCGTGGGGTCCGGCGGCCATCCTTTACGGAACCGCCCTATCGTCCCGGCTATCGAAGCGTTCGATGTAGTAGTCATCGGCCGCGTTCGCAAATGCGGCCGCTTTGATGCGATCGAGCACCGAAGGGAGCATGAACAGCGCCTCTCGGTTCTGAAACCGAATGACGGTCATGCCGGCCGACTGCGCGAGCGATCGAGTACGCATGGCGTCGTATGCCTCGCGTCCGCTGTGCGAGGGGCCGTCGAGCTCGACTACCAGGCGAGCGGCAGGACAGTAGAAATCGACGATGTAACCGACCATCGGCACCTGCTTGTGCCACCTGGGCGTGAGCTTGCGAAGCTCTGCCCACAGGATCCGCTCGGCCTTCGTCTCGTGTTTCGCGAGCCGAAGTGCCCTCTTGCGCTTGCGCTCGGAGGCACGATCCATCCATGCACGCGTGGGTCCGGGCATAGCGCCTTCGTACTACGTTACGCGTTACGCGAAAGTGGGGTATTGACAGGCGGGCTCGGGTGTGCATACTGGCGAGCATACGCGTCGATTGACGATGCGAGAGGCCAGGAGGCTAGGACAATGGAGACTTGCGGTACGTGCGGCAAGGCGGATCGGCGCTGCCGGTTCGACCGCCCGCGCCTGTGCTCATGCTGGCGCGGTATCCCGTGCCGGACCGAACACATGAAGCTTCACTCCATCACCCGAGAGGCCGC
>ERZ1292623.2074-Hain-H51-01um-R1-2074-length-18453-cov-5_pt1 | contig 18453 bp, 14 predicted proteins | sample MGYA00564398_ERZ1292623 | MGnify/ENA primary metagenome ERZ1292623 (study PRJEB36523, sample SAMEA6512633) | groundwater metagenome | collected 2019-01-07 | study: AquaDiva: Metagenomics assemblies of 32 groundwater samples | reverse complement strand
AAAAGCAGACGGCTGACTACACCGCAATGGTCATGCTAAGCAGATTCGGGAGCGAAGAAAACTTGAAAATATTCGTGCATCCGAATCCCGTGAACGAGCGGCTCCTGTTTCATGAGATTTGCGGGCGTGCAATCTTATTGAGCAAAACCTTAGGCAGGGGGCATATCCCGACAATACTTGTCGAAGACGTTGGCTCGCAGAGCTATATCGTGCAGGAGCTGAAGCGACTGGGCGCGTCTGTCGAACCGTTCAAGGTACTCGGCGACAAGCGCTCCCGGTTGAGCGCGGCCGCCGCGCACATGGCGGCGAAGAGAATATTCTTTCCCGAGGAAGGCGCTGAAATACTCATAGATCAGCTTCTTCATTTTCCAGGAGTAAGTCACAACGACCTTGTGGATGCGTATTCAATGGGCGTATTGAGAATCCTAGATGACGAAGCGCGTGCGCCGATGATCTCGTAGGAGATTTTACCGATAATCCTCGACGATCATCGTGTATGTTCCGATCGAACGAGACTCGATGTAATACTCGCCCTTGCCATAGATGATGGTTTCATCTTTAACGGAACTGACGCCATTCATAATGATCTCGTAGTCATATGAGGCGCTGCCAACCTTATAGGCAAGCGCCGTACAGGAACTTCCCGTACATTCATATTTCACCTTGAATCGATCTCCAGTAATCGTAAATGGCTCTGATGTTTTGGCTCCGCTACCGCTAAAGATAAATACCTGCTGGTATGACTTCGGTGCGGGAGCGGGTTTGGGTGCGGGCGGCGGAGTCGTTGGTTTCGCTACTGGTTGCGCTGGAGGAGTCGTAGCTGGCGGAGTAACGGAATTTGCCGCCTGCGTATTTTCATCTATCTGTTTCAGTATTTCGGCGGTTGGCTTAATGGCGCCGATAATCGGTGCGGCAACGACGAGTATGAGTACAATAACGAATTTGAGCGGACCCGAAAGCGCGAAGTTCCATTTCTGTTTCGCGAATGCATTCGCGGGCGGGAGAAGAATCAATGCGGCGACGATAAATAGCGCCCCCATTACGAATGAGTTAAATATCGTGATTAATCCGATGAGCCCGAACACCACCGCGAAGATCCAGCTTACGACCAAGCGGACCGTCATGCGCTTCGACTCATTATTTTGTTCGTTCATTTTGAACAGTTAATTTTGTAATGTGCTGACTCGGGAAACACAAAGCTCCCAGCCAGCGATGGCCTTGCGGCCACCTACACGGGTTTCCCCGCATAGCCTCAACAGCGCTCTGACTAGGAGCTTTCTGCTGTTGAGGACTTGAGAGCCATGCCGCCGGTTAACACCAACGGTTTAGGCCTGCCTTGCGGCTATTCAGTTGTTAATTCAATGATACCTCGCGACCTTTGAGCTAGTCCATGTCTTAGCTTAGTTTCTTGGGTTTGTGAAACCTTGGGTTACCAACAGGGCCTGGACTTATGAGGATGGGTGCGTCATCTCTTGTGTCGTATGGAAAACACAAGCGTTTCAGGGGTCCCAGGAGCTAGGGCCGAACAGATCCAACCAAAGGTCAAATACTGCCTATATGCCCGGAAATCGAGCGAAGCTGATGAGAAGCAGGCGTTGAGTATTGATAGTCAGGTGAAAGAGATGCTCCAGATTGCGGAGCGCGACGGCTTGGGAATCATAGACATACGCCGCGAGTCACATTCCGCAAAGGATTCGGGGCAGCGACCGGTGTTTAATGAATTGCTGAAAGATCTTCGGAGCGGCAGGTATACTGGCATCCTTACCTGGGCGCCGGACCGTTTGAGTAGGAATGCCGGAGATTTAGGATCACTCGTGGATCTTATGGATCAAAAACTGTTGGTCGAAATAAGAACCTACGGTCAGCGATTTACGAACTCACCGAACGAAAAGTTTCTCCTTATGATTCTTTGTAGTCAGGCGAAACTCGAGAACGATAACAAAAGCGTGAACGTGAAGAGGGGACTTCGGATGCGCTGTGAGATGGGATTGTGGCCCGCGCCCGCGCCGACCGGCTATCTCAACGAAAAGCGCATTGATCGGAAAGGATACGTGATGGTCGATCCCGAGCGCGCGCCGATTATTAAGCAGATGTTCGAGAAAGTGGCGCATGAGAGCTGGAGCGGGAGAAAGATATATCACTGGTTAAAATTTGAAATGAATTTTCGGAGCGCGACGAGCAATAAGCCGCTCACCCTGAGTAATATCTATCGGTTACTCCAGACGCCGTTTTTCTACGGCGTCTTCGAATATCCATTCGGCAGTGGGAACTGGTATCAAGGGAAACATGCGCCGCTTATTACCCGCGAGCTTTACGAGAAGGCTCGAGAAAAACTGAAGCGATCGGAAATAAAATACGTCGACAAGCAATTCGCTTTTACAAAGCTGATGACGTGCGGGCGATGCGGATCAGGAATAACCGCCGATGAGAAATGGAAGAAGCTTGCGAGCGGCGACATGGCTCGCTACGTCTACTACGGTTGCTGTCGTTCAAGAGATAAAGGATGCAAAGAGGGCTATATGAGAGAAGAAGAAATCATCAAGCAACTCGTGACGCTTATCGGAGAACTAGATATGAACGAAGGAATTATCAAGAAAAAGTTCGACGAAGAATATAAGCGCATGGCGAAATTTCAGAAAGCCTTTCTGAATGTAAGCGACAATGGGTCGCTCGAAAAAGAATTCGACTCAAAACGCTATGCGGCGCACATACTTAACGGAGGGACGGTCGAGGAAAAGCGCGAATTGCTAGGATGCGTGAGAAATAAACTCATTCTTAAGGAGAAAAAAGTAAGTCTTCAAGAAACCGTGGATAACTTAAAAGGCAAAAGTTCCCTTTATGGTTTATAATGTTTGTATATGAAGCAACCCTATAAAGAAAAACCCAAACAATTGGACAATCAGGGAGACCTCCTAACGGTTAGCGCGGCGGCTTCAGTGTTTGGAGTAACTTCTACAACCATCAGAAATTGGGATAAGAGTGGAAAACTGGTGAGTCATCGACACCCTAAAAATGATTACCGACTTTACTCATTTTCAGATTTAGCAAAGATCGTACCCGCCAATCAACGACCTTTATTCGTAGAGGACAAGGAAATAGAGCCAGCGAAAAAGAATACGAACTCCTATGCAAGCGTGAAAGACTTTAGAAGTCTCGTGAGGCAGATGAGTAAGGCATTTAGAGACTCTCAAGGGGGTAATTTAATGGATCGTTTTGAGGAGATATCAAAAATTCTCTACACCAAAATGCAAGACGAGAGGACCGGAGGCAGGGCTTTTGCTGTGAGTAATAGCGCGGATGATGAGGCTATTTACGACAGAATCTCTAAGAGCTATCAAAGAGCGATGCAAACTATACCCCCTTCCTTTAGAGGCCATGACGAAGGCCTAAGCAAAGATAAGAGGGCCGTCGTTCAAATCACAAAATTGTTAAATGGTCTGGAGCTTACAAAAATGCCTGCCGACATAAAGGGAACGGCATTCGAAGAATTAATCAAAAATACTTTTGATAAAACCGAACATCAACAATTCTTTACTCCCCGTACAGTAGTAAACTTTATCATTCAGTTTATTGATATAAACGGAGCAAAAACAGTATTAGACCCAGCATGTGGTACGGCAGGATTCTTGATTGAAGCGTCGTCGTATGCTGACAAAAAAACCAATCTCGTCGGAATTGAGATAGATAAACGGATGGCATGGATTTCTCAAATGAATTTACAAATCCATGGATTTGGTAATCATAAAATTCATTGTTTCCCTGATGGTGGATCTTTATCCCATAGAACAGAGATACAAAAAGAGATTCCCTATAACAGTGTGGAAGTGATTGTTACAAACCCACCCTTTGGTAGTGATTTTACAGATGCTAAAGAGTTAAAAAATTATAAGTTAGCTGTTAATAAAAAATCGCGCAGGAGGGGCGTCCTATTTATTGAACGCTGTATTTCGTGGCTCAAACCAGAAGGAAAGTTAGGAATCATCATTGACGATGGGGTTCTGAATAGTTCATCAAATTATGATGTCAGAAAGTTTATTCTTGAAAATTGCATACTTGAAGCGGTAATTAGTCTTCCTACCGCAGCTTTTCTCCCTTATGCGAGCGTAAAAAGCTCCATTCTATTTCTGAAAAAGAAAAGTGCTAACTCCAAGCAGGGTAATGTTTTCATGGCTGACGCTGAAAATGTTGGAAGAAGGCCAAATGGGGACCCTTATTTCAGTGATAAGTACGATGAAGATGGCAATCCTACTTTAGTTAACGATTTACCCCAAATCTTAAATGAATGGATTGGATATAAAAAATCAAAAAAGCTAAGCGGAACAAATGAAAATGTTTTTTTATGCCCTCCGGATATGCTTATAGACAAAGATGAGAACAAGGATCTAAGAATAGATTTACAATTTCATCACCCCTCAAAACAGGTAGCACGCGAAGTACTCCAGAACTCAACATTTCCAGTAGAAAAACTATCCTCACTTGTAGGGGTTAGAAATGTTAACACGGTACCAAATGTACAAGATCCAGAGGACATCTGGAACTATGTTGGTCTCGCCAACATAGTATCAATTACTGGAGAATTTAGCCCGATCCAAACTATGGGTAATCAGATCAAGAGTGCGGTCAAGCTCTATAAACCGGGTGACATTCTTTTCTCAAAATTACGACCAGAACTTCGCAAAGTGGTACTTGTGCCAGAAGGTATGAACGACGGTTTTGTTTCATCTGAATGTTATGTCCTCACTACTGGTGATAAAATCGATAAAGACTATCTAGTATTTCTACTGAGAAGCGATATTGTTTTGGGGCAACTTGTGTATCAAGTGTCCGGAGTAGGCAGACCACGTATAAATATAGGAGCTTTGCTTAGTGCGAAAATTCCTCTTCCTGCGTTGACAAAACAAAAAGAAATAGTTAGGCGCCTCAAAAAAATAGAGACCTCCCGAAAGTCACTGGAGAAAAAGATACAAGATGATCAGCTCAAAGTTAGACAACTGATTACGGAAACAAGTTTAAAATTCAAACAAGAGCTACTCAGCTAATTCGGTTTCGGTCGGATCAGCCTTCGGTCTATCTTTTCTCAAAACAAAACGATTTTTAGGCGCACTATTTCCAACTTCCTCTAAGAATTTAAGGAAAGCACTGATTGTAGGATTCGGATTTTTTTGTGCTATACGCGAGCGATGGATGATTCTCCAAAATTTTCCATAATTACCAGGATCAGGAACGAATTTCCCAGTACGCTTGCTATAAACCATTACTTCACCATCAACAATTTTCCCTCCGGTAATAGCCAACCTCGCATCTCTTTCCGCTGCTAATTCGCCAGCTGGGATTACTAAGCTCGCAAAAATACTTGGACATTCCGCATAAACCTTTCCTTTTTTGTCAACAATATCTTTCCATTTCCACCCCAAAATAAATAAGAGGTCTTTTGCGGGGTTAACGAGGTGAGTTGCAACATCAAACCGTGCCGCTTGTTCGTCTGACTCTGCGTCAATTGCCTTCATCTCAACACGGGCAAGAATTTCACGTTCTTTATTCCGGAGGTGGAAGTCTGGATACTGATGCGCACTGACAAAGGTAAAAAATATTTTGTCATTATAACGCTTAGTGATTATTTCATTTACTGCCGAGCAGATGGCATATTCAAGCATTGTACCTATGCGAGTTCTATAACTCGACAAAAGTCTGGTGTCAGTAGGGAGGAGTTCTTGATTTCTGGGAAGCTTAGATAACTCTCTGAGTGCAAAATTTATATTTACTTTTTCAACCGCCTCCTTCAGAACAGCCGAAAAGGCATCGCTTAGCTCAGCGATTGGCACGGCTTTTTTGGTTGTAATCCCTGCAAAAGGATCGATTTTAGACATAGCAGTATAATAGCAGTTTGTTAGCCCGCAATATAGATTTACTCGGGTTTTTTCTCTTCGACTATTTTATTTTTTGCGGCCAGTCTTTTCTTGTGTAGTTTCTCCCATTTTTCGCGCCATTCAGTTTCCCAAGATGGTAGCTTTAAATAAATTTGTTGTGTTGCATCACAAATACTGATCAACCCCCTAAGGTGATTGAATTTTTCTTTTATCCCGGCATCTTCCCAGCAATACGGAGGGCCATGGAAACTAAAAAGCTCATTACCAGTTAAAATGAGTACTGGATTAATTGGCCTTTCACTTTTCCAGAATTTTCTTCCGGCTTTGGCGATTTTTGTAATTCCTTTAATTTCTGCTGATGTCAACGTTTTTCGCAAAGTAGAAAATACTATAACCGCTCCAGGAAAATTCTTTGCTAAGTAACTCATTCTATTAAAATCTTTTTTCTGGAACTGGCCGTAGGTTTTTGATTCACCAAATAGAAGGCCATCTTTCTTTTCTCCATATATGGAATCCTGCCAGAATAAAGCGTAGTCAGCTTCTATATCTTTTTTATTTGGCGACTTTGCAGTAAAACTTAATACTGGAGTGGCTAATAATGTGTTCAATTTATGATCATTAAAAAACTCCAAAGCTAAAAGCGTGGCGTATGCTCCATCTGCATAACCAGGTACACTAAAAGGGCCGCTAGTTTTATAGCACCATTGACCGTTTTCGATGTTCCCAATAGCCGGAAAGGTATTTAAACACTTTGGGCAGGTGAAAGCTTTATCAATTTTCTCTACAGGGAACCATGAATTTCTAACGCAATGAGGACACTGAATTCTTACGCCCACATGAAATACGCCTTTTAATATGAGGTAGTTACAAAGATCGCTTCGTCTTGCTTGATCTTGAAGTTTGCTTCTGATTTCGCCAATTTGTAGTTCTCTTTCTTGGTTAATTCTATTGTTGGTCATCGGCTGACCATTTGTCTGAACCGAACCACCATTCATATGTTCAAGAAGTCCTAATAGTTTTTCATTGGCAAGAGTGAGTGCATGCCCATCAAGTTTTCTATACATTTGCTTGGCGAGCAAACCAGCAGAAGAAAGTTCTGCATCCCATCCTTGATCCTTCAACCAAGCAAAAACTACTTTTTGTGATTCGGGGATATCCCAATTTTCTGTGTAGGTATCTTTAACCAGCTTCACTAAACCATGTCTTCCTACACGCCAAGTATCACGGAAAGAACCGAAGCTTGAGATAGAGCGGATGAAATTTTCTCCTGATGACTTAGGGAAAACACCTGCAAGATACTCGTCAGAACCATATAAACGAAAACTTACCTCATTAACACAACGAGGTTCACCGTGATAGACATGCTTACCTGCGAATTTTGGGAGGAGAGGACGGAAAGACGCTTTTAACCCAGCGCTTTCTCCAATCTCTATCGAATCTTCATCTCCAAAAAAGTCATCAGGAATTGCTCCGTCTTTATCTCTAGCCCATTCATCCCACAGTCTTGGATACCAGTGTTGGAGAGAAAAGAAACCATCCTTTGATGGGTCATTTGGCTCTGGTTTAAGAACAAGTGTTTTTGCATATTCCTGAAGTTCCTCCATCGTAGAATTTCTGGACCGAACAATAGATGTATAATCACAAACCGTCTTATTATGTTTCCAATGCCTTCGATGATCTTTAAAAAATCCGATGATTATTTCTCTTAACTGTTTATTAGAAAGGAATTGTTTTGGTATCGGCACCACACTACGACCCATCGCTCTTAAATTCCAGAAATCTACAATGTCTTCTACTTTCGAGGCATCCATAAAATAGGCATACGCACTCCTTCTGGGGCCAGAACGACTTATATGGTCAAGGGCATGTTGAGCCATTCTTCTTGGAAAAATTACATTACTCTTAAGCACTTCGCCAACATCTTCTGGTTTAAATTTTGGCTCTGTAATTTCAAGTGGTTCAGAATAGTGCTCTTTAATGGTCGGCATCAGGTTTTGCGGAATCTCACCAAAAAGACTTACCCAGAAAAGAGAATACTGTTTTGGGAGTTTCGGAATAACAATTTTAACCGGATACTTCGCCTTATATTTAAAATGCTTATCAAACAGGTCATTAAGGATTTCAAAAACACCTATCCCGTACCTTGGGGATAGGCTTCTTTCCTCATCGGTGATCTTCCAAATATCGTCTGGCTTGATGATCTCCAACTTTAAATCTTTAAGATAGGTCGGAACATCTTTAGAAAGCTGAACTAATACATCCGGATCAAACGCTTCGATATAACCCAAAACAACGCGTTTGGCTTTTGGTGCCTTAATCAGTCCCTCTCTCCAAGTTTTGGGCATCTGCTTATAAAGGGGAACGATTGGACAATAAGCACCGCCCCACAACGTAGAACTTAGCTGTATCGCTTCTCTAACTTGTTTTGCATTGTTTGAGTCAACGAGGAAGGCAATTTTGATCGGTCTTATTTTTAAATTCACGCTTCCAAATCTTGCCATATATTCTTGTATTTTAGCACTTCGTGAAGCAAAGAGCTTTTGCGCAAATCGACGCTCTCCGGTCGCCTCGATACTGCGCTGACTGGTGCTGCCGGGCTTGGGCTCGAACCAAGATACTCGCCTTCAAAGGGCGATGTCCTACCATTAGACGACCCGGCAATAACTACTATCCTACCATTAGCCTCGCCCGTAGGCAGTAGCCTTCGGGCTACGGCCGAGGGACGACCCGGCAAAATTGTTTGGCAAAAACTATAGCAGGTTTCTCGAGGATTTTAAACGTAACAGCCGCCCCAATACTTAGTTGAAGCGGCGGTGTTCGTTGCTTGATGCTCTCGCTACGCGAGGAAAGCATCGAGAGTTCGAATCTTGAAATAGGTCTCGTGCGGGGTTTGCGCGGCAATCGTCCCTTCCCACGCGGCGACAACCTCACCAAAGAAGTGATACCCTTTGTAATTTCCTTCGATGAGTACGCCATACTCGAAGCGGTTTTTGCTATGCAAGAAGATGGCGTGTGAAGCGCGTGCGATCACGGTGACCGTTGCGATGTTTTGCTTCGGGATTGTGGTGAATGGACCATCCACGCTCCGATCGCACATGAGAGTGAGCGCATCTTGCGTTTCCGCAATGAGCGCTCCCTTGATGGACGGGGCTCCTCGCTTCACCGCAGCGATGCAGAGGAGGTCCCCGGGCTCGAGTTTTTGGTCGACCTGCACGTTTGGCCTTTCGGTAGTCAAAGGTTCGTCCACACGAACCAACTCTTATCATGCTATGCGCAAGTAGTTTAAATGAAAAGGGCCGCTCGTCCACCGAAGTGAACGAACGGCCCAATGAAATGGAGAAGAGTATCCGGCGGACACCCTCTGCGTCGCTCGCGAGTGCTCTCACCAAGCACCTTTGAAGCCACACCGGCGTCATGCGTGGTCACTCGCTGCTCGGATGCCTCGAGCTCCATTCCCCAGCAACAAAGAGCTTATGAAGAGTTAAACATGTATCCCTAGAAATTGCAAAAACAAAATTGCTCGTCCGTGAGGGCGAGCGGTTGATCCGGTTCACGCTTATCCAGTCTTTTTCCGGAGCGCGTTTCGAAGAATACGTTTGCGAATCCGAAGATTCTTCGGCGTTACTTCTACAAGTTCATCGTCTCCGATATACTCGAGCGACTGCTCAAGGGTAAGCGCACGGGGAGGAATGAGGTCAGAGGTAACCGCTTCGGTTTTTGCGCGGAAATTGTTCAGCTGTTTTTCTCTGCACACATTTACTAGCAAATCGAGCGATTTTGCGTTTTCGCCAACCACCTGGCCTTCGTAAACTTGAACACCGGGACCAATAAACAACTCGCCGCGTTCTTGGCTGCTTAAAAGTGCATAGGAGGTGGAAGTTCCAGCTTCGGAAGCAATGAGAGATCCATGTGGGTTGGTAACGATATCCTCGCGCTTTGGGAAATAACCGGCGAAAAGCGAATTGACGATGCCGGTACCCTTGGTTTCGATTAGAAATTCGTTCCGAAAGCCAATAAGACCGCGCGTGGGGATAAAGAAGTGGAACGTACCAATACCGTTATCAACGGACATGTTGCGAAGTTCGCCTTTTCGGCGACTCATTTTTTCAATGATGCTTCCCGAGTATGTTTCTCTTGCCTCAAGCCACACGTCTTCATACGGCTCAAGTGTTTTTCCATCTTCTTCTTTGAAAATAACTTCTGGCTTCGAAACCTGAAGTTCGTATCCTTCTCGCCGCATCTTTTCTATTAAAATCGCGAGATGGAGCTCACCGCGGCCAGCAACTACAAATTCATCCGGAGATTTCCCTGGAGCTACCTGGAGCGCCACGTCGTTGTCGAGTTCTTTTTCGAGCCGCTCCTTTAAATTTCGGGAAGTGCAATATTCACCTTCTCTTCCCGCGAAAGGGGAGTTATTCGTCGAAAAAATCATCTTCACCGTCGGCTTCTCGATTGCGATTGGGGTGAGCGGCGCGGGATCCGCTGGATCTGCGATGGTGTCGCCGATATTGATTCCTTCGATTCCAGAAATCGCCGCGATGTCGCCTGCGGGAAGTTCCGCAGCGTCAATTTTTAAAAGCCCGACGTACGTCATGAGACTGGTAAGTTTTCCCGGCTTTGGAGTTCCTTCACGGGGAATGTGAATGATCGAGGATCCGGACTTTATGGTTCCCTGATAAATCCGACCAATACCGATTCTTCCTTTATAGTTGTCATAGCCAATCGAAATCACCATCATCTTAAACGGTCCTTCGGATGATGCTTTAGGCGCGGGGATGTGCTCTATAACTGTTTCAAAGACCGGGGTGATGTCTTTCATTTTTTCGAGCTCTGGTTCGTGCCCGGCTTTTCCGAGTTTCCCAGCGGCGTAGATGATGGGGAAGTTCAATTGCTCATTCGTCGCCCCAAGTTCAATGAAAAGTTCGATAACTTTTTCTAGCGCATAGTTTGTGCGCGCATTTTTTTTGTCAACTTTATTAATGACAAGGATGATTTTGTGTCCCATCGCGAGCGCTTTTTTCAAAACAAAACGTGTTTGAGGCATTGGCCCTTCCTGGGCATCGACTAAGAGGAGCGAACCGTCTGCCATATTCAACACGCGCTCAACTTCTCCGCCGAAGTCCGCATGTCCTGGGGTGTCGATCAGATTGATTTTTACGCCGCGAAATTCTACTGCCGCGTTCTTGGAAAAAATAGTAATGCCACGCTCCCGCTCGAGCTCGTTCCAGTCCATGATGAGCTCTTCGGAAGCTGCTTTACCGATATCCGTTTCGGACTGCTTCAAAAGCGCATCAACGAGAGTTGATTTGCCATGGTCGACGTGCGCGATGATGGTGATGTTGCGAAGTTTTTGCATAGTCGAAAGAGGTGAAAAAAAATTGTGCGCCCAATGGCGCAAAAAGCGGGTGAAGGACAGGATTTAAGGAGCTCCGCGAGGAAATCCACAGGGAGCGCCTGCGCTCGTGTCGCACAGGCTATCGCCCCGCCCTCCACCCGCCTTGAAGACTAACTAAAAATATCTTTTCTGTCAATTCGGCAAAAGTGGATGTTGAGTTACTAAATAGTCTTGTCATTTCTTTAAGCTGGTAATAAGCGCAACTTCGAGCGGTACGGTCGCAAACGGTGAGTAACGCATCTCACTGTAGGCAGAAATAATTGCCTTCATAAGTACGAGGTGTTCTGATGTTACGAGTGCGGCATGTGCTTCGAGAAGTTTCATTTCATGCGGGGTCAACTCTTCGGCGAAAAGAGATTTTATCTCCGGATCAAATTTAAGTGTTGCGGCGCGACGAAGATAGTGGATAAGTTCTTTGGTAAGATCAACCACATTCCATCCGCCCGCATGCACTTTTGCAATAAACGTGAGCGCTTCAGGTAGATTCCCTTTAAGAATATGCTCCGCGAGTTCAGCGGTTTTCCGAATGCCGATTCTGCCGATAATGCGCTCAACGGAATCAAGCGTCACGGTTTCTTCGAGAGAAGTGAGTTGTTCGAGGAGTGACTCCGCGTCGCGGAGACTTCCGTCGCCTGCAGCAGCAATAAGCTCAATTGCGTCTGGATCGACGTTTAATGTATCAGCCGCGACGATGCTCGTAAGTTTTTTAGAAATAATCGGGAGCGGCAAGCGCCGAAAATGAAATCGCTGGGTACGCGAAATAATCGTCGGAGGCACTTTCTCATATTCCGATGTGGCGAGAATAAAGATTGCGTGAGGAGGAGGTTCTTCGAGGGTTTTTAAGAGTGCATTCCATGCCTCCTTAGTAAGCTGATGCGCCTCATCAATGATGAAGACTTTAAACCGGTAGGAAGAAGGCGAAAGCTTTACGCTTTCCTTAAGTTCACGGATTTCATCAATGCCGCGGTTCGATGCCGCATCGATTTCAACTACGTCGAGCGCCCGTCCCTCGTCGATTTCGGTACATGGACGGCAACGATTACACGGTTCACCTTCGGCGCGAAATTTTTTGTCAGAGTTTCTGGTTTCGCAGTTCGCAAGTTTCGCAAGAATCCGCGCCACCGTGGTTTTTCCTGTCCCTCGGGCACCAAAAAAAAGATATGCATGAGCGATTCTGTCACGTTTCGCCGCGCTCCCGAGAATTTCGCTTACCGCTTCCTGACCCAGGATCTCGCGAAGAAGCTTTGGCCGGTACCTCCGGTAAATTGCAATTGCCATACACGCATTATGGCACAGCTATCGAGACGCCTCAATTGCTTTCCGCGCTCTTCAGTGTCAGGTAGACTGATTGAATGCCGCGTCCCATCACCATTATCATACTTCTTGCTCTTGCACTCTTCGGGACGCTTGCACTCGTGGTTTTTTTGGGAGGAATTCTGGAATCAGCAAGAGTCGTGCAACTCCCCGGTGAATTTTCCATGTTTCCAGATGAACCAGGGGAACTACCAAGTGTTATTGCGCCTCCTCCGCCACCCGCAGTCATAAAACCGCTCGATGATGATCCAAGTGAACCGCTTGCGAACCCCCCCGCCATGGTAAAGGCGGTGTACGCAACGAGCTGGTCCGCAGGAAACCGTTCAAAAATGGATTACCTCATGAAACTAATTCAAGAGACTGAACTTAACGCAATAGTAATCGACATCAAAGATTATACCGGCTACGTGGCATATCGAACTGCACTTACGCTTCCCAAGGAATACAACGCAGTCGAATTGAGAATCTCCAAGCTGAACGCACTCCTTGGACGACTCCATCACGAAGGGATTTATGTGATTGCGAGGGTTTCAGTTTTTCAAGATATACGACTTGCGCTGGCGCGGCCCGATCTTGCGATCACAAGTTCATCAACCGGAGCAGTCTGGAAAGACCGAAAAGGCCTCACCTGGATGGATCCGGCTTCGCGCGAAGTGTGGGAATACAACACCGCTATTGCGCGGGAGGCATTTGAGCGGGGATTTGATGAAGTGAATTTCGATTACATCCGCTTCCCGTCAGATGGAAATCTTTTAGATCTCAAATACCCCGTTTGGGATGGGAAACCGGGAGCGAAGGTTCTCGGTGAATTTTGGAGCTACCTTCGCAGCGAACTCCCTGATCGGAATATTTCCGCTGATCTTTTTGGACTTACCACAATCGATCCCGGAGATTTAGGAATCGGACAGCGATTAGCGGTCGCGATCCCTCACTTCGACTACATCGCCCCTATGGTATACCCGTCGCACTACGCGCCGGGAGTATTTGGCTTTGCGAAACCAGCCGATCATCCCTATGAGGTCGTCAGCCGTTCACTCGAGGGAGCAATCGGGCAAATTAAATCATACGAGCGCACATACGGTACTACAACACCCGAAGTTCCACCGCTTCATACCGCGAAACTTAGACCATGGCTTCAAGATTTCGATCTCGGAGCAGTGTATGACGCTCCGAAGGTGCAGGATCAGATCCGTGCAGTTATGGAAATTGCCTCAAGCTCACCCGAGTATATCTCGGGTTGGATGCTCTGGAGCCCAACAAACGTGTATACTAGAGAAGCTTTAGGCAATACTTCGGATGAATAGCAATGGAAAATAAAGAAAGTAACTCGATTTTTGATCTCCGGGTCATGAATCGGCATATACCGGTGCCGCTCGCCGGCGGAGCGATTGGTGGTATCGTCCTTGTGCTCATACTCGCCATCTCCTGGTACTCGGAGGGTTTGGCTGGATCAAACCAGCGGGTTTTTTTGGAAAACAAAAATGGTGAACCGGAAATATTTATTTTCGGAAGTTGGCCGGCAATGGAAGACCCGGAGTTTTTCAAAAAAATCCGCGGAAATTTTCTGAAAGAAAAATCAGATTTTGTGGAAGCAAACCTTTCGACCATGAAACTCACATACTACAAAAAGGGTGTGCTCGATCGGGAAGTAGAGATCATTGCGAAAGGAAAAGAAGGATTTTTGAGTGAAACGCCGGCAGGACTCTACGGAGTTGAATCGCGGTCTCGAAACCGTCTTTCAGGAATCAGTAAGGTATATATGCCATGGAGTCTGAATTTCCACGGAAACTATTTCATCCACGGCCTTCCTTATTTCCCAAGCGGAAGACCATTAAACCCTAGAAGTTTCACGGGCGGGTGCATTCAAATTTCAGACGAAGACGCGAAATATCTCTACGATGAAGTACCGACCGACACTCCAGTCCTTGTATTTGAGGACGATTTTGCGCCCGACAATTTTTCGTATACGTTCAAAATCCCTCTCATTACCGGAACACACTATCTTGCCGCAGATTTGAAAAGTAACTACGTCTTTCTCGAGAAAAATTCGTCTGATCTCGTTTCGCCTGGTGCAGTGACGAAACTTATGACCGCACTTGTTGCATCTGAATACATGGATCTGGGGGAAGATTTAGTCGTGAGTGAATCTTCGATGGTTCCCACGATACGACCACGATTGAAACCGGGAATGAAAATTTCTCCGTTGAATCTCCTCTATCCGCTCCTTATGGAGCAATCGAACGAGGCAGCCACCATGCTTTCGCGTTTCCTTGGGCCTGTGCATTTCGTCGATCTCATGGATAAAAAGGCGCAAGCGATCGGGATGACGCATACTGATTTTGCCGATGCAACAGGATTAAATTCGGAGAATAAGACGACCACCCACGATCTCTTCAAGCTCGCAAAACATATTTATGCAAATAAACGCTTTCTACTTGAAATTGCCGCAGGGGAATTTAAAAACGCGGCGTATGAAGCTCCCTCGTTCGCCGATCTGGAACAACTGAATGGCTTCACTGGCAATCCAGATCTGATTGGAGCAGTGAGCGGTAACATAGGGCAGGATGAAAAAGAAATATCGCTTACCGTTTTTTCATTTAAAAACGGCGCCGAAGAACGGGCTATTGCGATTATCATCTCTGGCTCTGAAGATGCCGCGGGAGATGCCGCCCGTCTTTTTTCCTGGATTAAAGGGAATTATTGAATTTCGTGACCTACGAAGTTGCTACCGAACGCTTTTCCGGCCCGCTCGATAAACTACTCGAGCTTATTGAAGAAGAAAAGCTGCCGATAACAGAGGTAAGTCTTGCGAAAGTTACCGACGGATTTATTAAATTCCTTGATGCGCAGAGCGGTACGCTTGATCCGAACATTCTTGCCGACTTTCTTGTGATCGCTGCCCGGCTTCTTCTTATTAAATCAAAGGTCCTTATTCCCGATCTTACTCTGTCGGAAGAAGAAGAATACGAAGTAAAGGATCTCGAAGCGCGCCTTGAAATCTACCGGATATTTGCGGCTCGCGGGGGCAGTGCGAGTAGTCACATCGCCGGATACTGGGAAACCCGGAACGCCTCATTCGGAAGGCCATTTCTTTTCATCGGAAGCGAAACTGTCTTTCTCCCGGGAAATCGCCTGACGCCGGAAACTATCCGTGAGGCCGCGGCGCGAGTATTTGAAGAGCTCACGGCACTCACGCCGGAGACATCGAAGATAAAAACAACCATCATCACCATTGAAGAAAAAATTAGGGAACTTATGGAACGGTTCACCCGCGCGATCAATTCGAATTTTCGTGAACTCACAAAAAACCACTCGCGCTCCGAAGTGGTTGCCATGTTCCTCGCCGTGCTTCATCTCTTAAAGCGTCAGGAGATTTCTGTTGAACAAGGCGAGCAGTTCGGTGATATAATGCTCAAGAAAAAATAGCCATGCCAGACTCCGAAGAAAAAATAGCGATACTTTCCGCCGCGATCGAAGCCGTACTTTTCACGTACGGGGAGCCGATCTCCATCGCAAAGCTTGCGAAAATAATTCCGGAAAGCGGGGGACCTGAATATATTCCACCCGCGATTGCAAACCTCACGGAACGCCTTCAAAAAAGCAAGAGCGGTCTTACTATTATTTCCCGTGGAGATGAAGTGCAACTCGTCACACGGCCTGATCTTCGAAACATTGTCGATTCTCTTATTAAGGAAGAATTCAGCGAGGAACTCACGCCGGCTGCGCTCGAAACGCTTGCAATCGTGATTTATGGAGGAGAAGTCCCCCGGAGCACCGTCGATTATATCCGGGGAGTTAATTCAAGTTTTATCGTGCGTAATCTTCTGGTGCGGGGACTCCTCGATCGAACGGCTGACCCGAAACGCGGTAATGCGTATCGGTATCGACCAAGTTTTGCACTCTTACGGCATCTTGGCGTTGACCGGCCCGAAACGCTCGCCGACTATGCGAAATTCCGGGACATGCTCTTGAAGTTTGCACCGCCTAACTAGTTCTTCAATGTCACGGTTCAATCTGCAATCACTCGGCTTTGCAATTTTAGTTTTAATTCTTGCGCTCTTTGGAAAACAGGGAAGCGGGGAGACGGGTTTTCCAGTGACTTCAAATGTAGAAACCACAAGTCTCATCGCGGAAACGTTTTCTCGCATCGAAGATGAAGTCCCGCCACCACCGCCAAATCTCTCCTTAACGACCGCGACCGCACGAAGCCGGAACCGGATTTTGTTCGATGCCCATCCTGCAGATGGAACGCCGAAAATTTCACCACCGACAATACATGCGAAGGCAGTCGCCGTATCTGAACTAGGAAGCTCTCTTCCTCTGTTTTCCGAAGGTTATCGAAACCGCTGGCCGATCGCGTCTCTTACGAAACTCATGACTGCGGTCGTAGCGCTCGACGAATTCGATCCGGCACACATAATCACCATCAGTGAAACTGCCGCCGGCGCTGTAGGGGACATCGGGACTTTTCGGGCAGGTGACAGGTTCACCGTATCAGATCTTATCCGGGCGATGCTCGTCGGTTCTGTAAACGACGCGGCCATGGCACTTGCGGAATCATTCGATTACGAACAATTTCTTGATGCAATGCGAACAAAAGCGTTCGCACTTGGAATGAACGAGACTACGTTTGCCGACCCTATGGGAATTTCTGTGCTCAACCAGTCAACCGCAGAGGATCTTACGAAGCTCGCCAATTTCATTGCTACTACCCACCGAATCATATTCGATCTTACCGCACTCAAAGGAACCATAATCACTGAACAAGGAACTGGTACAAAGCGTCCGATCGCGGCAACAAATCTTCTTGCGGGAACTGCCGGTTTTGTCGGAGGAAAAACCGGCTACACCAGCGATGCGATCGGAAATCTCCTTTCTATTTTCTCGAATGGAACGCAGGAATTTGTGGTGATTGTCCTTGGCACTCCTGACCGTTTCAGAGAGACCGAGACACTATGGAGCTGGACGAAGAAGGTCCAATCGTTTTAACGTAGATAGATATGCTCCTCCTCGAAGCAGTCAAAGTGCTCACCCTTTCGGTTCTCGGATTCATCGTGGCGTTTGCGGTAACGCCATTTATCTCGAAAATATTAAACCGATTCGGCGCGGCAAAGCAGATCCGGATGACGGGGGCAACACCGATTTACTCCGAACTTCATGCAAAGAAAGCCGGCACCCCTACGATGGGGGGTGTGGTGATCTGGGGAACGGTGGTACTTCTCGCCGTTATATTTGCCATCATGGCAATGATCTTTGACGGCGCATGGGAGTATCTGAATTTCATCGATCGTGCGCAAACATATCTCCCGCTTACCGCAATGGTGATTGCGGGAGTGTTAGGACTCATTGATGATATCTATGGCGTCATGAAAGTCGGACCCTCGGGCGGGGGACTCCGGGTCAGCCAAAAACTCGTTATTTATTTTCTCCTCGCGGTGATTGGCGCGTTCTGGTTCTACTACCGGCTTGACTGGGATGTACTCGCGATTCCTTTCGGAGATCCGATTTCGATCGGATGGCTATATATTCCGCTTTTTATTTTTGTGATTGTCGCCTCTGCTTTTTCCGCAAATGAAACCGATGGATTAGACGGACTCGCGGGCGGAGTGCTCCTTTTCGCATTCCTCGCGCTCACCGTAGTTGCCTTCGTACTTGGCCGATACGAACTCGCCGCGTTCGGCGGGGTAACCATCGGCGCGCTTCTCGCATTTCTCTGGTTCAATATCCATCCTGCTCGTTTCTTTATGGGGGATACGGGATCGATGTCCCTTGGCATCACTATGGGGGTAATCGCGATGCTCACCAATACCACGCTTCTTCTTCCTTTTTTTGCATTTATCCTCGTACTTGATTCGCTTTCGGTGATCGTTCAGATGA
>ERZ1292623.2073-Hain-H51-01um-R1-2073-length-18457-cov-6_pt1 | contig 18457 bp, 19 predicted proteins | sample MGYA00564398_ERZ1292623 | MGnify/ENA primary metagenome ERZ1292623 (study PRJEB36523, sample SAMEA6512633) | groundwater metagenome | collected 2019-01-07 | study: AquaDiva: Metagenomics assemblies of 32 groundwater samples | reverse complement strand
CCACCGCCGCTGATGTCAGGCAGTTGATTAATTTGGTGAAGGGGACAGTCAAACATAAATTCGGCGTGGAGCTGGAAGAGGAAGTGATATTGGTGTAAACTTTGGTATAAATTTGTCCCCAAACCCCCTATTATCTAATTATACACTAACCCCGTACGTACGAGGTAAGTGAATAATCAGTAAAGTAAAAAAAGAAAGTAAAGAAAGTAAAGAAGAATTAAAAAAGCACCCGGGGGCAATTTGTGCTCGGCCACGCCGGGTGCTTTGGCTACATCTCGTCAGGGCCAGTTCATGTAAGACACTCCTTGTCTAGGTTTGGAGGCGCCTTTTACGCCTTGGTTAGGTTACTATTTTAAGTATAGCATACCTTGCCTAAAGTTGTCAAGTGGGGATATAATTAAGGTCTATGTTTCATTTATTTGATCCGTTATCAAAATACAAAAAAATAGTTGAGCAGATTAATGCGCTTGAACCGGAGATTGAGAAACTTTCTGATGATGAGCTAAAAGCTAAAAGCTATCAGCTAAAAGCTAATCCTTCTTTGCCCGAGGCCTTTGCTCTGGTGCGCGAGGCGGCTAAAAGAACCTTGGGCCAACGGCATTATGATGTGCAATTGACAGCCGGTATGGTTTTGCACGAAGGCAAGATTACCGAGATGGCCACTGGTGAAGGCAAGACTCTGGCGGCCACCGCTCCGGCTTATCTCAATGCCCTGAGCGGCAAAGGCGTTCATATTGTCACTGTCAACGAATATCTGGCTAAAAGAGACACGGTTTGGATGGGGCAAATTTATGACTTCCTCGGTTTAAAAGTTGCTTGTTTAATTCATGAAGGCGCTTTGATTTATGATCCCGGTTTCGCGCCAGCGGAAATTGATAAAGAGCGTGATACCACCGGCGCCTTTTTGGTTCAGGAAAAATTTCTTCGTCCCATCTCCCGCCGCGAGGCCTATCAAGCTGACATTCTTTATGGCACCAATCATGAGTTTGGCTTTGATTATTTGCGCGACAATTTAGCCCAGACACCGGGCCAACAAGTTCAGCGCGGCTATCACTATGCCATTATTGACGAAGTGGACAGTATTTTGATTGATGAGGCGCGCACGCCCCTGATTATTTCCGCGCCGGACACCGAGTCCAGCCAATATTATAAAACTTTCAGCCGTATTGTCAGCCGTCTGGAAAAAGGCGTTGATTATCTGGTTGAAGAAAAGCATCGCTCGGCTGATATTACACAGGATGGCATTGATAAAGTAGAGAAGGCCTTGGGGATTAAAGAGTTGTTCGCGCCGGAAAATTTGCGGCTAGTCCATTATCTGCAGGAATCACTCAAGGCCTATGGTCTTTTCCAGCTTGACCGTGATTATGTCGTAAAAGATGGCGAGATTATTATTGTTGATCAATTCACCGGCCGCTTGATGCCCGGCCGCCGCTATTCCGGCGGTCTGCATCAAGCCATTGAAGCTAAAGAGGAGGTGGCGGTTCAACAGGAATCGCGCACTTATGCTGAAGTCTCCATCCAAAATTATTTCCGCCTTTACCAGAAGCTGGCGGGGATGACCGGTACTGCCCAAACCTCGGCCGAGGAATTTGACAAGGTTTATAAGCTGGAAGTGGTGACTATTCCTACTAACAAGCCAATGGTTCGCCAACAGCTGTTGGATCTGATTTACAAAACTGCCGACGCCAAGTGGCAGGCAGTGGTGGAGGAGATTAAAAAGCGCCAGCAAGCCGGCCAGCCGGTTTTAGTGGGCACGGTTTCCATTGAGAAAAACGAAGAGTTATCTTCTCGCTTTACCAGAGCGGGCATCAGGCATAAAGTGCTTAATGCCAAGAATCATGAGGGTGAGGGCGCTATTATTGCCCAAGCCGGCCGATTAGGGGCTGTGACCGTAGCCACCAATATGGCTGGCCGCGGCGTGGATATTATTTTGGGAGGCAATCCGCCTAATTCCTCGGAGAGTCAGAAAGTCAGAGAAGTCGGAGGACTGCATGTAATCGGGACAGAAAGACATGAGGCGCGGCGCATTGATAATCAGCTGCGCGGCCGCTCGGGCCGGCAGGGCGATCCCGGCTCTTCCCAATTTTTCTTGTCGCTGGAAGACGACTTAATGAGGATTTTCGGCGGCGAGCGGCTGAAAAATATGATGGAAGCTTTGAAAGTGCCGGAGGATTTGCCGATTGAGTCGCGGGCCGTGGGCAAAGTGATTGAGCAGGCGCAGGCCAAAGTGGAGGGCTTTAACTTTGACGCCAGAAAACACCTTTTGGATTTTGACGACGTTCTTAATAAACAGCGGCAGGCGATTTATAAGCGCCGGCAGGAGATGTTGGAGAAAAACACGGCGCCTCAGATTTTAGGGATGCTGGATTTAATGTGGATGGATCACTTGGAAGCGATGGAGGCCTTGCGCGAGTCAGTTCGCCTGCGCGCCTATGGCCAGCATGATCCGTTGGTAGAGTATAGAAGGGAGGGGCATAGATTATATCAGGAAATGGTGGCAGGATTTGAGCAGTGGCTTGCGGAAAATAAGGGTAGATTTGAGCAAATTGCAGATCGCGAATCACAGATCGTCAAAGAGCCGGCCCTAAACCCTAAACCCTACACCCTAAACCCTAGTAGCAAAGTCGGCCGCAACGACCCCTGCCCCTGCGGGTCGGGGAAGAAATATAAGAGATGTCACGGGAAGTGACATCTCGCAATCCTGAGCGTAGTCGAAGGATAAGAGATGTCACGGGAGATAAAAATATGATGAGAATCTATGAAGATAACAAGTTAATATAAGATATTGCCATGAGTGGTGGGGTTTGATATAATTTGGTATTATGACCCAAAAAGTTTTGGAGAGGCCGAAAGTTAAAATAAGAAGTTCAAGAAAAATTTTATCTGCCCGGGATATTAAAATCGCCCGACTAACTTTGGATTTTATTGAAAGGTATAGAAAAGATCTGGAAGCGTTAGCGAGAGAGTAGTTTGTGAATTACTTAACTCTGAAACAAATCCTTTTAATTCACTCAATGGTGATTGATGAGAGCGGCGGCAGTCATGGCATTAGAGATTATCCGGCTCTTTTATCAATAGAGGCACTGCCGAAGCAGGTATTTGGCGGCCGGGAATTATATCCCTCCATCTTTCTAAAAGCGGCTGTCTATACGCGGAGCATCGTTTTTAATCATCCATTTATAGACGGCAATAAGAGGACAGCTATAACAGCAGCCTCGGTTTTTCTTGAGGATAACGATTACCAACTTAATGTTAAAGATGGTGAGATTGAGCGATTTGCTTTAAAAATCATCTCTAATCGGTTAAATTTAGAAAATATCGCCGAGTGGTTTGGAAAAAATGCGAGAAAAATATAAGAGATGTCACGGGAAGTGACATCTTGTAATCCTGAGCGTAGTCGAAGGATAAAAAGTGTCACGGGTGGTGATTGTAAAGCTCCACGGAGAAGTGTAAAATAATAATATGCCAAAAAAATGGCCCAAAGGGAAATCAGCCCAAGACATTCAGGACGGGATTTTTAGGAAGATGTCAGCTGATAGAAGAGTGATACTAGGAGCGCAATTGTGGCGATTAGGAAGGGCATTGGCCAAGGATAAAGTTTGCTATGGAATACCAAGATCCGAGAGAACTATTAGTAGCCATAGCCAGAGAGCTTAACGGGGAGAAGATTCCATATTTCGTGACTGGAGGAATGGCTGTTTTTGTTTGGGGCCGGCCAAGATTTACGGCTGATATAGATATCGTGGTTCAACTTAAAGAAAGAGATATCGCGGGACTACTCGAGGTCCTTCGTGGTTTAACTAAGATCAATTATATTGACGAGTCGGCTCTCCGTCGAGGTCTACTGCAAGGCGGCGGTTTTAATTTTATTGATGGCGTTTCTGGAATCAAAGCAGATTTTTTGCTTCCGCCTCCGGAAGATAAAAATGCAGAGTTAGAGTTTAAACGTCGGGTTGTTAAAGACATTGGCGGAGAAAAAGTTTATTTTATATCACCGGAAGATTTGATTTTAAGAAAGGCTATTTGGTATAGAGAATCGGAATCGAGTAAACAACTTGAAGATATTAAATCAATTTTTAAAAATTCCGGTAAGAATTTGGATAGAGTTTATTTAAAAAAATTAGCCGAGAAGTTAGACGTTTTAGAAATTTTAGAAAGATGCTCATAAAATTTCCCAAAGACGACCAGCGCTATAGTTGGACCAATCATATCAAAGGCAAGATGATTCAGTATTTGATTTCTGAAAGTTTGATTAAGCGGATTATCAAGTCGCCGCAGAGAGTGGAAGAGGGCATCGCGCCGCAGACAATAGCGGCGATGCAGAGAACGCAGAGTAAAAAACCGCAGGAGGTTTGGGTGATGTATAAATTAATAAGTCAAAACTCAAAACTCAAAACGCAAAACTACAATTCAAAACTTAAAATCATTTCCACTTGGCGCTATCCGGGCATCAGTCCAGTGGGCAAAAAGATTTATATTCCTGAGGATGTTTGGCAGGAGTTGGAAAAGTAGTTCGACAGGCTCACTATAAAAAACTAATTCCTGATTAAAAGATAATACCAGGAGCGGCTGGCGGTTGTACCGCTGGAGGCGCCGGCGGCATTAAGGATTTTTACTTTCACCTTATCAGCAGAGGTCTCGGCGCCGACAAAAACCAATCCAGCTTCTAAGTTATAGGGCGGGGTCACAAAAATCCTGTCGCCGGAGAGTGCGCCGGTTAAAGTTCCTTCAGCCAGAGCCACTGCTCCTGAGGCGATATTATCCGGCGGATTGATTGATACTGTGCCTTGTCGCAAATAGCCAATCTGATCACTGCCACTGCCTAAACGTGCCCGGCCGCCCACTTCCAAATCGCGGGAGAGAAAAAGGTCAGTCCACTTGGCGACAGTGGTGCCGATAGCAATGGCGTCATTGGCTGCCGGCACCAAGTTAGTATCAAAAGTAGCGGCCGAGGCCTTGCCCACGCCCAAGAGGAATTGGCGGGTGAGTTGGGCTTGGGGATTAGGGGTGTTGTAGCGAAGAATGAGATTAATTTGGACAAGATCGCGGCCGGGCGGATTGCTGATTTTGGTAAAAGTTAGATCATCTACTAAAACTTTGCCGTTGTTTAATTGCACCGGGTCATTGCCGCCGACTTTCATTAAAGCGTCACTGCCGCTTCGGTAAATAACAACATTAACATCTTCTTTGGGTTTGATGACCAAGCGACTGCGGCCGGTGCCCAGATCAGAGTCTTTTTCATCATCTTCAGTATCAGAAAATTCACCATCGTTAACCACCAGGAAGCTGGCCCGGCTGATCTCCTGCTGGATTTTTTGAAGAATGAAGTTGGCTTGGTTGGAGACTTCAGCCGAAGCAATCTGAAAAGTGTTGATGCGGAGGAAAACAGTCAGGACATAGGCCAGAGTGATGGCAATGGCGGCAAAAATAACTGTGTAGATTAAAAGCTCAACTAAGGTGAAGCCCCGGCGCATAGTTTTATTATAACATATATTCATAAGTATAAGAGTATAAGGTATGTGCCTCGAGAAGCCGCCCCACACTCCCTTCAGCAATACGCTCCTTTCAGATAAATTCTACCTCGGTTCTCGTCCAAAATAACCTCAAAAATCAGAACTCGCCGTTAACATTAAGGAATATAAGGATTTCCCAGCAGAGCTGGGGCTCAAACAACTGTTTTTCTTAGATTTCTCTCCTCGGGACTCACGAATTTATAGTTCCACTACGCTAGATATTGCTTCAGGGAGGTGGGTTCGCTTCTCAATTCCTCTAATGTTTGGGGGCGAGACCCCCAAACATTAAAAGAGACCGGTCTTTTTTATCTTCAAATTACACCGCATTATGATCAATCAAAAGAATCGCCAAGGTGATGAAAATGATTTTCAAGTCCAACCAGAGGGATTGATTTTGTAAATAATAATTGTCGTACTCAAGACTCTTTTTGAAAGAGAGGGCTGATGAGCCTTTTATCTGCGATAGTCCGGTAACGCCGGCTTTGGCTAAAAGCAGATGCTGGTAATTTTCCGGATATTGACTGGCCTCTTCCGGCTCCACGGGCCGCGGTCCCACCAGCGATATCTCATTGATTAAAACATTAATCAGCTGGGGCAATTCATCAAAGCGGAAACGGCGCAGCCAGCGGCCGACCCGGGTGATGCGGGGATCGCGGCGCATCTTAAAAAATGGGCCGTCGCTTCGTTCGTTGAGATGGGCCAATTTGATTTTAAGTTTGTCAGCGCCCGCAATCATTGTTCGGAATTTATAGAGATAGAAAACCCGGCCCTGGCTGATGCGGGGCAATCTCACCAACACCGGTCCGGGAGTGTCCAGTTTGATGGCCAAGGCGATAAAAGGATAAAATAGGGCGAGGATGATAAGGCCGATTATTGAACCAATGATATCGAGCAGTTGTTTCATCATATGAAAGTAGTCATAGTCTATGATTATTTGAATCAATTGGGGGGCGGCGAACGGGTGTTAAAAGTTCTCTGCGATCTTTTCCCCTTCGCTCCAATTTACACTATCTTTTATGACGAGGAAAGGACAGGGGGGATTTTTGCCGGCCGGAAAATTATCACCAGTTTTCTTGATTTTAGGCTGGCGCGGCGGCGGCATCATGGCTTTATTCCTTTGATGCCGCTGGCTATTGAGAGTCTGAAACTGCCGGCTGAATATGATTTGGTGATTTCTGCGGGCGCCAGCTTTGCCAAGGGCATCCGGGTGCCGCCGGGCATACCTCATCTCCACTATTGTTTCACCCCGATTCGTTATATCTGGGAGCCGCATTATATCCAGACCTTGTTTAAACTGCCGCTCAAGCCGCCGCCGCCCTTTTACTGGTGGGATTACCGCGCCGCCCAAAAACCAGACAAGATGCTGGCTGTTTCCCGCTTCATCGCCGGGAAGATAAAAGAATACTATGGCCGCGACGTTGAAGTTTTGTACCCGCCCTGCAACAATTTCAAATTCGCTTCCTCGGAGGAAGCGAATTTGGAAACGCCATCCTATTATCTGGCGGTGGGCCGGATGCTTTTTTATAAACATTTTGATCTGATTGTCCGGACCTTTAATCAGACTGGCCAGCGGCTGAAAATAGTCGGCCGCGGCCGCTGGGAAAATAAAATCAGACGCCTTATCCAGTCGTCCCGGATTGAGTGGCTGGGCTTTGTGTCAGATGAGAAATTGGCTGAACTTTACTCCGGCGCCAAAGCCCTGATAATGCCCCAGACCGAGGATTTCGGTTTGGTGGCGGTGGAGGCCAATGCCTGCGGTCTGCCGGTAATCGCTTTTAAGGCCGGCGGCGCCTTGGAAATTATCCAAGAGGACCAAAACGGCATTTTTTTTGAAAAGCAGTCGCCAGCCGGTCTGATTGAGGCCATTGGCCGTTTTGAAAAAATGAGATTTGAGCCGGCGTTGGTGGCTGAGACAGCCCGGCGATTTACTTGTCAAAAATTCCGCGACGGGTTACAATTACAAATACTGTCTTTAATCAATGGATATAGAAATCAAAGAACAACCCAATCAAGAGTCAGTGACGCCTGAAAATCAGTATTCCCCGGAGCAATTGGTTATTTTCCGGGAGATGATCGCCGCTGGCGTTGTTTTGGGCCGCAAGAAAACAGTCACCAATCCCAAGATGGACAAGTACATTCTTAACTACAGCAAGGGGGTGGCGGTTTTTAATGCTGAAGAGACATTAAAACTTTTGGATAAGGCCGCGGCTTTTCTTAAAGATCTGGTTGAGAAAAAAATGCCGCTCTTAATAGTGGGCACCCAGCCGGCAGCCAAAGATATTGTGGAGAATTTTGCTAAAAAATTTGGCTTTTCTTATGTGACTGAAAGATGGTTGGGCGGCACCTTGACTAATCTTAAAGTTATCAATCAGCGTGTCCAATATTATCTCAAGATTAAAGCTGATATGGAGGCCGGCAATTTAGAGAAGTATACCAAGAAAGAACGGCTTTTAATTAACCGCGACATCGAACGGATGCGGAAAATGTTTACCGGCTTGGATAATTTAAACTATCTGCCGGCGGTGGTGCTGGTGGTGGACGCGGTGGCTCACGAAACCGCAGTCCGCGAGGCGCGGCGGCTGAAGATTCCCATTGTGGCTATTATGAACAACGATAATAATCCCGAGGGTATTGCCTATCCTATTCCGGCTAATGACAATCTGCGGTCGAGCTTAAATTGGGTTTTTGGTAAACTGGAGCAGAGTATCGATGCTAATATACAAATGAATGCGAATGATGCGAATAAGCTCACCAATGATTCGTAAACCCTATTCGTATCATTTGTAAATCAGTATATTGGCACCGGGCTTTTATGACTGAAAATGTAAAAAAACTAAGAGATATAACCGGCGCTGGAATAATAGATTGTAAAAAAGCTTTGGATGACGCCGGCGGCGATTTAGAAAAGGCCAAGGGCTTGATTTTTGAACGCGGCTTGGTAAAAGCCGGGAAAAAAGCCGACCGCAAGACCGGCGCCGGGATTTTAGAGACTTATATTCACAACAACCGGGTGGGAGTATTATTGGAGTTGCGCTGTGAGACTGATTTTGCGGCGCGGTCAGAGCCGTTTCGGACGCTGGCACGGGAGCTGGCCATGCAGATTTCGGCCATGGCTCCGGCCGCGGTTGACGAACTTCTTCAGCAAGCCTACATTAGAGATGAGAGCAAGACAGTCGAGCAAGTGGTGAAAGAAGTGGCGGCTAAGACAGGGGAGAATATTCGAATCGAGCGCTTTTGTCGTTACGAGCTGTAAGCGCTCGATGAGAACCCCGCCTTCTATGCACTATGCATATGTTTTACAAACGGGATTTAATGAAGAATACTACATTGGTTATACTAAAGATCTTATTAAATACTATGGCAGCGCCTGGCGTGCTCTTAAACGTCGAATTAATGCTTAGAGGGCGGGGTACTCGCCCGGCCATTTAGGCCGGACTCGTATGTACAACTTCATCCTCCAACTTATCTTTATCGGGAGTCTCAGCGTCATTGTCTATATGATGGCCCGGGCTTTGCCGCGGGTGGCGCAGAGCGATCCGCATCGCGTCACGGTTTATGAATATATAGACAACTGGTTGAGCCGTTTGCCTTTACATCATTTTGATAATCGGCTGGCAGCCGGCTGGGAGAAGTGGCTGCGCCGGACCCGGGTGGTAATAATGAAGATGGATAATTATCTTTTAGACAAAATCAATTCCCGCAAAAACAGCTCTGCCAGCAGCAGTGTTTCCATCAAAGAGTTGCTGGAGAAGGTGAATAGCGACAAATCTTGATAACCCCAAAAAATATGGCTTTGCGAAAGCCATATTTTTTGGTTTCTGTGGGCGCGCTCTGTTCTTTTTTGTGGGCGGGGAGGGATTCGAACCCCCGAAGGCATAAAGCCAATGCGTCTACAGCGCATCGCGTTTGACCAAACTTCGCTACCCGCCCAATTTTTCCATTATTGCTGAAAATCTCCTATAATGCTTCGAATTCTTTGAACCCACTTCTTTGAAGAACCTTACAACATCTGGCCTATAGGTTAGATATAGTTTTGGCCCGACAATTTTTGAAGTTCTATAACCTAATAATGATAGCATATCTTTTATGGATTTCAATAGCGGCTTAGATTTATTTGTAAATTCTACTTGGATGCCCCATCTTAGTTTGTAGACTGATCCATCTGTATCGAAGAAACCTCTTAAAAATCTTTGCATGTATATTTTATTATTCAATATCCATCGTGGCGCATCCACTTGTGACCGAACTTTATTATGAACTAAGCCTTCATTTTGTAGCCATTTTCTTAATTGTACAGACCCAAGATAAATGCTTCGATAATGCCCATTACTTCTTATGTCTTTTTTAGTGCTGGTTTTGGGCTTTACACCGAATAATTTTTCCATTAACGAAACTATATACTCTAGGTATTCCAACTCTTTGGTGCCAAGATGCACCCAAGTCTGATAATAAGAAATATGACCATCACCAAGCATTATCCCAAAGAATTCCGCTAGTTCCGGTGTTTTTGTCTTTGGTATTTTAATATCATCACGTGGTTTAAGTAGATAATTAGGCTTGGTTTCTGGCGTGGGTTTTATGCCCACCCTTAGGAGTCGGTCATAGATGGTTTGCTCCGAATAGTTTAAAATTTTCCCAATTTCACCAATTGTTTTATTCTCCACTACATAAAGTTGCTGAAGGGTATCAAAATGCTGCTTTTTTTCTTCTGTTGTCCAAGGTGCGGGCATACTTTATTATAACATAATTCCCCCTTACTTGATTAATTTAAGAAAATCAGTTAATCTATCCAATTAGGTCCAGTCCCAGGATGGACTGGGCCAGTTTTTTTAAATATAATAACTCAATGCCTTATATCTATGCTTTAATCACGGCGGCCGGCACCATTATTGGCGGCGCCCTGCCTTTTACTAAAATTTTTCGCGAGGCGGCTAATCGCTATCTGATTGGCTTTGCCGCCGGCGCCATGATCGGCATTGCCTTGTTTGATTTGATTCCCCAAGCCAGCCGCCTTGCTTCTAATGGGTTTGAGTCGGGCGGGGTTTTTATCGCCCTCGGCTTTTTCCTTGTCTATCTTTTAGAAAAAATTGTCCTGATTCATATTCATGCCGATGACGAAGAAACAATGCTCAAAGCCGTGGGCTGGGTGCCGGTGATTGGCATTGTTCTGGAAAGTTTGATTGATGGCTTAGCCATTGCCGTGGGTTTTGCTCTGGAGCCGGCTTTGGGTCTGACCATTGCCTTGGCTGTTTTGGCTCACGAACTGCCCCGCGGCTTTACCACCACTGTCATTATGCAGAGGGCCAAGTATTCTCTGAAGGTTATCTGGTCGGCGCTTTTGATAGATGCTTTGTTTGTGCTCTTGGGTGTGGCTATTGCTGGATTTTTCCCGCCAGCGGCCTTACCCCGACTTTTGGCTTTCACTGCCGGCGTCTTTTTGTATGTGGGAGCGGGCGACCTTTTGCCTGAAGCTCATCGCCAGCTTAACGCCGGGGTAGTGACCAGTGTCTTGGCCGGCGCCGCTCTCATTTGGCTAATTTCGGCAGTTGTGGTATAATCCCAATCCAGTTGGCGGGTAGTACCTCGAAAACGAAAGGATAAGACCAGTGTACGAGAATTTGCGGAAGGTGGCCTGGGTGAACCTTGTCTTGGCTTCGGTCAAGTTGGTAGTCTTTGTCTGCACCTGGAGTCTGGTGGCTCTCTATGGCTCTCTCCACGATTTTTTCGATGGGGCCAATGCCATTTTGGCTATCAAACTCCATCGGCAGGGCCGGGAGCGGTGGACGATCATCTTCAATGCCCTATTGCTCCTGGCTGGCTCGCTAGGAGTGATCGGTTGGAGCGTCTACAAGCTCCAAACTCATGTTTTTTTTGAGCCGATCAGCTGGTTGTTGCTGTTGGCGGGATTTTTCTCGCTCTGGGGCAACAGCTATAACTTCTTTTTAATCCACGGCGGCCAGAGCCGGACTGAGAGCATACTCAGTCCCCATTACCTCGAGGATATCCTCGATGGTTTTGTGCTGATAGTGTTCGGGGCAGCTTCTTTCTGGGCTAGTCTTCCCAGCTGGTGGGATCCGGCCGCAGCCATAACCGTGGCTGTGATCGTGGCCATCTTCACCGTCTGGCGGCTTTTCAGAATGACTAAAGAGGCCGACCATCACTGTTAACTATGTTAACTGGTGGGTCGGCCTTTTCTTATTAAAAAAAGAGCCCTAGGCGGTAAGGGCATTACCGCCTAGAGCCAGCACAGTAGGACTCCCGACCTACGCAGTCGGGATTGGAGAGGAGGGGAGTTGAACCCCTCTGGCATCAGCCCTCTTTTTACTCCAGACTTGCCTCTAGAGCAGCCATTTGGCTGATGCGGCCCCGCGGCGCTCCCCGGAGATCTGTAGATAATTTTGGCAAATCCTGATACAATGTCAACCACTGCCGTCCTAGCTCAATGGCAGAGCAACGCTTTTGTAAAGCGAAGGTTCCGGGTCCAAATCCCGGGGACGGCTCCAAATGCGTAATAAAGTCCACTTCATCGGCATTGGCGGCATCGGCTGCAGTGCCCTAGCCCGCTACTATCTGGCCAAGGGCTGGGAGGTGTCAGGTTCGGATTTGGCGCCTAGTGAAATCACCACCAACCTTGAGGCCGAGGGAGTGAGAATTTTTTCCGGCCACCGGCCGGCCAATGTTGCGCCCGAAACCAAGTTGGTGATTTATTCGGCAGCCGTGAAAAACGATAATGACGAACTGCGGGAAGCCAAGTTTTTAAAAATCCCCTGCCGCAGTTATGCTCAATCCTTGGGTGATTTGACTAAACAGTACTTGACTGTGGCGGTTGCCGGCGCTCATGGCAAATCCACCACCACCGCCCTACTGTCACTGATGCTAATTAAAGCCGGCCTTGATCCGACAGTGATTATCGGCACCCGCCTTCGTGAGTTTAAGGGAAGTAATTTTCGTTTGGGACAGAGCCGCTATCTGGTGATTGAAGCTGATGAGTGGAATAATTCTTTTCACCATTACTCACCAGCCATTGCCGTGGTCACCAATGTTGATAAAGAACATCTGGACACTTTTGGCGATCTTAACGGCGTGATTAAATCTTTCAACCAGTATCTGCGAAGCCTGCCAAAAGGGGCCACGGCTGTGGTCAATAAAAACAATTCCCATACTGAAAAGATAATCCGCGGCCTGCGTTGCCGGATTTCAATGTTTGGGGGTCTCACCCCCAAACATTGGCCCCTGCGAATACCCGGGCAGTTTAATCAGCTTAATGCCGAGGCGGCTTGGCAGGCGGCCCGGATTTTGGGTGTGCCGAAAGGCGTGGCAGTTAAGGCCGTGGCCAGCTATCAAGGTTCGTGGCGCCGCTTGGAGCGGCTGGAACTGCCCGGATTAGTTTCTAAAAAAGAAAAGCTCCGCGGCATTTTTTACAGCGACTATGCTCATCACCCGACAGAGATCAGGGCTACTGTCGCTGCCTTGAAAGAAAAACATCCCCGGCAAAAGCTGTTGGTCGTTTTTCAACCTCACCAGCGCCAGCGGCTCACTTATTTATTTAATGATTTCACCCGATGTTTTGCCGGAGCTGACCAGGTGGCGCTCTTGCCGGTTTATGATGTCGCCGGCCGGGAAGCGGCTGGCGGGAAAACCAGTCAGGAACTGGCGCGGGAGATAGCCAGAGGCCAGCCAGCCATTTACTTGAAAGATTTCAGCGACGCCTTTAAGATGATAAAAGGCCAAACCGTAGTTTTTATGGGAGCAGGGGACATAGACAAAGAAGTGAGAAAGTACTTCAGATCGAGACTTATTTAAAAATCTAAAGATTTAAAAGCCACCGTAGCTCAGCGGCAGAGCAACTCCGTGGTAAGGAGTAGGTCGGAGGTTCAATTCCTCTCGGTGGCTCCACAAGCAACAAACCCCCACACCTAGTCAGCATTGCCCTGCGGGCATTTTTAGCGATAGCGTGCTGACAGGTGTGGGGGTAAAAAAAACCCGGTGGGGGCGCTTGCGCTTTGCGCAACCCACCGGGCATCCGCCAGGTCGTTCGTGGCCGACGATCCCTGGCACCACGAGGTGAAACCATTCCCCAGCGCAGTGATGACTAGTAGCCGAAATGGCATTGGGGCCTCTTCATCATCATCGGACCACCGTTGACATAGTTGCCCCTCGATTGAGGAACAACCTTGCCATTGGATGATGATGTTGCGAGCGCGAGTCTATTTTCGATCTTCGCCCGCAAGGCCTTGACAGCACCACCGCCATGATTCTCAATAAGGCGGCGGATCGGCTCCAGCTCATCCTTCCCAACTCGTTCCAGGACTTTGAATTCAGAGAGAGGGTTCCCAGTTCCTGGCTTGTAGAAACGGCCATTGCCGGATTCTGCCAGCCGGATGAGGGTGGCTGACCGATGGTCAAGCGCCCGCCTCAACCCCTTCAGTGAATCTTCGTCCCAGTTCGTGAAGTCAACGCTGACTTCTGGAAGAGATTCGTCTCTGACCGCACAAGGATCATCGTGCGGCGGCATCTGATTCTGCACTGGAATATCCCCCAAAATGTGAACCTGCTTCATGTCAAGCCCACCAGCGCGAGTGCGCTCTACGAAATGAGGAAGTGGGCCATCCATGCCCAGTCTCTATTCCCGCCTCTCTCTTGTTCCAAAGAACAAATACCCGTCTAGTCCATAGCCACCCCCTTTCTGAGAAAATTGTGGCTAAAAGACCCTGATATTGATAATCCTAGGCGTTTCGGATAAACTTGTCAAGTGGCCAAGTCCAAATTTTCTGAATATCTTATTCGCCTCAAATGTTCGGTCTGCGGCCGGGTCAATTATTATACCCGCAAGAGAAAGACTATTGAAAAGAAGTTGGAAATAAAGAAGTTCTGTTCTTGGTGCCGGAAACACACGGTCCATAAAGAAGCTAAGAAATAAAAATGTTATAATCAGGTTGATGAAGCGGTTAGCTTTTATTTTAGTTCTGGCAGTGCTGGCTGGCAGTTTTTTTGCCGCGCCGGCGCGGGCGCAGGTGGAGCCGGTTATAGTCCCCATCTCCTCATTTGAAGCCTACGTCAATTACGATAGTCAGAATTTGATCAATGCCTTCAGCCCTGTTGGTCAGCCCATTGTTCTCAGTGTCAGCGGCGCTCCGGCTAATGCTTCTTTTGTTGATAATGGTGACGGCACCGGAGTTTTTTCCATTACCCCAGACCAAAGTCAGGTGGGCAGTTTTAAAATAGTTATTACTGCGGCCGATCCCAACAATCCTGCCGATAAAAGTGGAATGTCAGTGAAAGTTAATGTTTACCCCAGCACTGAATTTGGCCGGCCGCCGACAAGTATTGCCGTGGCAGAACTGCCGCCGCCCCTGCCCGAGGCAGTAGCCAAAGTCAGAGAAGAATTAAAAAAGTTAGAAGATCCGGTCCAGCTGGCAGAGGCCCGGCAGGAGGCGCCGGCGCTCTATCAGCCCCAGGCTTTGATTTTCACCACTGACGTCAACTTCAATGGTGAATGTCCTTTTCCTGATAGAAGCGGTTTGGCTTTGATAGCGACGGCGGCTGAGGCAGTTTTGGGAAGAAAAATTCCGGAAATTAAAGTGCAGTCTAATTCGCTGAAAGGCTTGTCCTTGGCGGCGCGGGAATTAGGATTAGGATGTTCTTACACAATTCTTCTTCCTTTTCCTTTGCAGGCGGCCGGCCAGCAAGATCTGCAAACTTTAAAGCTGGTGGCGGCTTTGCGGGGCGCCTTGACCGAGGTTTTTGGTCAGGTGCGGGATTTTGGCATTGACTTTAATGCCGCCATCCGGCCCACAGCCGCTATTTCTCCCAATGACAGCAGTTATGCCGGCCAGTGGGGCCTGACTAAAATCAAAGCTGGCCTGGCTTGGAATATTATTAAAGAGGCCTCGGCTGTACCCATTGCCATTGTTGATAGCGGCCTGGCTGTTGATCATCCTGATTTAAAAAATAATATCTGGGCCAATCTTAAAGAAGTAATCAATGGCCGCGATGATGACGGCAATGGCTTGGTTGACGATCGTTCTGGTTGGGACTTTCGGCACAATGATAACACAACTTACGATCGGGTAGGGCATGGCACTCATGTGGCGGGCGTGGCCGGAGCTGTGGCTAACAATGGTTTGGGTGTCAGCGGCGTGGTTTGGCAGACCAAGCTGGTGCCCCTGCAGGTCTATGATGAGACCGACCAAATTTCCTCCCAAGCTTATGTCTCCAGCGTCCGGCCGGCTCTGGAATACATTCTCCAGCAGGGGATTCCTGTGGCTAATTTGAGTTTGGATACTGGCGGTGACAATTTGAGTATTAAGACAGCGATTAAAGCCCTGGTTAAATCCGGGGTGCTGGTGGTGGCGGCCGCCGGCAATTTTAAAAATAATAATGATCTGCAAGCGGCCTTTCCGGCTAATTACGACGGCGTCATTACCGTCGCCGCCAGCGGGCCGGATGATCAATTTGCCCAACATTTTTCCAGCTACGGCAAAAGAAATGTGGCTTTGGCCGCTCCCGGCGTGCAAATCCTTTCCACCGTCCCCGGCGGCAATTGTATCTATTGTGATCCCAGCGGCTATCGTCGCCTGGACGGCACCTCTATGGCCGCGCCCATGGTGGCTGGGGCCTTTGCCTTAGCCAAGGCGCTGGCGCCCAATCTCTCGGCTGATGTTTTAAGAACACTGCTTCTGGAAACAGTTGATCCGGTCGCGGATTTGACTAAGTACACTAGCACTGGCGGCCGGCTCAATCTTAATAAATTTTTAACGCGGGTTAAAGAAGCGGGAGAAAATCAAGTGGCGACTTCGGTATCCGCGGCCGACAAAAAAGTATCCGCTAAATTTCAAACTAAAACCGCCCGTGCCGGCGGCGCCGGTCAGGCGTTAGTTAGTCTCTGGTTGAAAATTAAAGAGTTTTTTGTTAAGATATTAAATAAATAGGGGGTGTCGGTTAATGGCAAACCAACGGTCTCCAAAACCGTGACTGAAGGTTCGACTCCTTCCACCCCCGCCAGATTAGCAACATAAAATAATTAGTACTCACTTATGGCCCGATCGGGCCATAAGTGAGTACTATAGACGGTAGAGCCGGTTTTTGTTATTTTAAGCGATAGTCCTTGAAATTTCCTTGAGATATAGGAGAATGGATTCATGACAGAAGTTGCATTGATCACCGGCGCCAAAAGAGTTGGTCAGGCAGTGGCCCGAAAGCTGGCTGGTTATGGCGTGAACATCGGCGTCACTTACAACACTTCACCAAAAGAAGCTGAAGAGTTGGTGGCTGAAGTGAGGCAATTGGGTGTGCGGGCTGAAGCCGTGCAGGTTGACATCAGTGACCCGGATCGGGTCGGCGGGGCTGTTAAATTTATCGAAGATAGTCTGGGGCCGATCGGTTATTTCATCCATATGGCCTCTCTTTTTGAAGATGGCAGTTCCCAGACCACTACCAAGGAACAATTGGATCGGTCTCTGGGTGTTCATCTTTACGGCGCTCTCTGGCTGAAGCAGGCGTTGGCGCCGCTTTGGCAGGAACGCGGACAAAAAGGAAAGATTGTGGTGATAACCGATCGGATTGTTGTTCCAGATGGGCATCCTTATCTCGGTAAGTATCCCTACTATGTCGGCAAGGCGGCTCTGCAGGCCTCGATTAAATACTGGGCCAAAGAACATTTGCGTGACGGCGTCACTGTCAACGCGGTGGCTTTGGGAGCAACCAAGAGGCCGCCAGAAGTGAGTGAGGAGGAGTGGCAGGCCCTTCGGGCTAATATCCTCCCTGACATTACTGACGAGGGAATGATGGAGCAGGCGGCAGATACTGTTAGATTCTTTTTAAACGCCGATTTCATCACCGGTCAGACGATTGTCCTAGACGGCGGTCAGAATCTACTCTAAAAGGTGGAACAGAATATCGGGGTGATGGCCTTCAATTTCGGCCAGCGCCCCGATTTTATTTACAAAAGACAGTGCCTCGACAAATTCTTTGTGCCCGGGGAGAGAGTCGGCTACAAGTAAATTTCCTGACGGAAATTTCTCGCAGCCCGCCCCTCGCGGCGCTCGCCTCCCCTCGACAAACTCGGGGAACTCGCGCATCGCTGCGGGCTTTCGACTCTCTCACGCGAGCAAAGCAGTTTGCTCGCTCCCGGCAAAAAAAAATATGGTCATCGCAAGACCATATTTTGTTTTGGTGCCCGGGGAGAGAGTCGAACTCTCATGAGGTTGCCCTCGCGGGATTTTGAGTCCCGTGCGTCTGCCAATTCCGCCACCCGGGCATTTCTGTTATTATACCTAAATTGTATGGTTATTTCCAGTATTTCCGGGGCGTGCCCCGGACTGAAACCGATGGCCTGCGTTTTGCCCGGCCTGATCGCTGGCTGCATGTTTGGCTCTCCAACACCGAGCCAATTATCCGCCCCATTGCCGAGGCGCCCACAGAAAAAGAAAGCCGGCAGTTGATTGAAGAAGCAAAACGAGTGATTGCTTAATGCGCCCCCACAGGGAATTGAACCCCGATCTTTCCCTTAGGAAGGGACTACTCTATCCATTGAGCTATAGGGGCCTAGTTGACAAAATTTTATCGCTTGCTACACTAAAAATCAAGGCGGGTCTGTCGTAGAAGACGGACTTCACCGCTTGTCGCAAGGAAAGCTCCGTTTCGGGGCTTTCCTTGTTTTAATTAAAGGATTTTGCTAATTTAATGATAAAATTAAAATGCGTGGTCCCGTGGCCCGTATGGGCCCGTCTTCTATGAAGTAAGATACCGCCATTGACAAGCGGTGAAGCGGGTGCGAACCCCGTCGGGTCCACGCCGGGGCCTATAGTTCAGTGGCAGAACACCTCGATGGCATCGAGGAGGTGCGAGTTCGATTCTCGCTAGGTCCACATTTTAGAAAACCGCAAGCCGTTGGAAGCCGCCTCGCTTCGCTCGGCGGCCAATTCGTATTGAATTTTGGGCGA
>ERZ1292623.2072-Hain-H51-01um-R1-2072-length-18461-cov-5_pt1 | contig 18461 bp, 30 predicted proteins | sample MGYA00564398_ERZ1292623 | MGnify/ENA primary metagenome ERZ1292623 (study PRJEB36523, sample SAMEA6512633) | groundwater metagenome | collected 2019-01-07 | study: AquaDiva: Metagenomics assemblies of 32 groundwater samples | reverse complement strand
GAGCGCCGGGACGGGCGCACCCATGCTAGAGCGTGCCGACCGTCAGGGGGTCGGCCTCCTTGGTGCGGTACGTGATCGACACCCCAAGCCGGTCCATGGCGCGCGGCTGGTCTGATTCACCCTCCGAGGGTAGGCTCCCGTCGATGATGGTGGCGATGGCGTTGCTGCTCCAGGTTTCATTCTCGGCCACCTTGCGCCGGATGTCCCCCATAAGCTTCGAGAGTTCATCGTTGCGGGTGACGTCGTCGTGTTCGTGGGCGCACCCCACGATGCCGAGCCGCATGACGTGGTGATAGGTCAACCGGATGGTGCGGCGCGAGGTGTCGCCCAAATCGTAGACGATGATCGACGGGTGGACCCTGACCTGTACCGGGGTCTTGCCCGCCCGGTGGACCGCCTCCACGGTAGTCTCGTATCCGTTCGCAACGGTGATCTCCCCTAGCGCGGTCGTGACGGCGTCGAGGATCTTCTCCCGGATGGTGTCGGCCACGGGTCAGGAACTCCTCGCGCGCAGCGCCCGAAGGCCGCCGCGGATCGCGGCCTGCGCTTGCGCGTAGTGGCGGCCCCATGCGTTGCGAACCCCCATGCGCGGCGGGATGCGGGAGCCGGGATGCTTGACCATCTTGGCGAAGATCTTCTTGCCGCGCATCATGAAGGCCAGCACGGACGCCTTGCGGGGAAGGATGACGTGGGCGCGGGTCTGGCCCCCGTACTCGTGGATGCGCCCGTAGGGGATCCCGACCCCCACGGAGAGATTTACGTTGGCGAAGGCCGCCCCCGATGCGGCCGTGGGGCCAGTGACCCGAAGGCTACCCAAGAGCCTGCCGCTCCTCACTTGGAGCGTACCCCCCGAGAGGTTCCCGCGCACCTCCCCCTCGACGGCCCTGCGGAAAGTTCCCATCTCGCGCATCACGACGGCGCGCGCCCCCCTGACGCTCCGGGCGATGGCCCGGCTGTAGGCTTGCTGGATCCCCCTGTACCCTGCCGAGGCCATATCAGGCGGTCGCCACCATGCGACGGTAGGGTTGCAGGAGTTCGCGGGCCGCGTCCAGAATCTTGGTGGGCATGGCTTGGGCGATGCTGCCACCCTCCGCGCTGAAGCTGGCGAGCCCGAGTTCGTCCTTGCGCTGGATGAGGTAGGCAACTTGGAGTTCGCACGCCACCGAGATGTCGGGGAATGCCGTGACGAGGTTGGTCGTCGTGGTGGCAAGGCCCCCCGTGTAGGCCACTTGCAGGGTGCCCGGGCCGGGCTCCAATCCCACGAGGTCTATCGTCAAGACGCCCCGCGCGAGGGCGAGGTAGTACGAGGGGGCGTCAATGGCGCGGGCCGCCGTGAAGTCACGGCTCAGGCTGTTCTTGACGACGGCCGCCGGCGAGGCCAGCACGGGGAACCCCCGGAGCATGAACACCCGTTGGCCCGGCGCGACGTCGTACTGTTCGGTGCGGGCCACTTCCAGCGCGTGCCGGTTCATGATCCGCTCCAGCTGGGGCGAAACCGCGTCGATGAGCTGGTCGATGAGGGTATCGTTTTGGGTGCTGGTGTCTTTCAGCAGGGTGCGGACGCGCGCCAGCGTGGTGAGGTCCATCTACCTGTTCTCCGGGCTCCCCGCCATGCGGTTGTCCGTGGAACACAGCGCACGCCACGTCTGGATCATCGAGGCGTTGAGCTTGCGGCGGACATCCTCTCTCGCCAGGGCCAGCAGGAGCTGCGACTCGTTACGCGACAGGAGCCTTGGCCGTTTCGGTTGCGGCTGCATTGACGGCCTCGTAGAACTGGATGAGGTAACGGGCCACCGCCGGATTGTAGGCGGCGGCTTCGACGGCTCCAGAAAGCTCTGCGTGGTCGGCGTCTTCCAGCCGGATCGTCCCGTTGGACGCGGCCACGGCGTCGGCGATCTTCAAGCCTTGGCGGACCCCGCTGACGCCCTTGCCGAATCCGGCGTGCTGGTTCACCGCGATCATGAGGAATTCGCGCATCGTGATGGTGCGGTCGTCGGCCCCGCTGGAGACACCGTCGGCCGGCGGGATCGTGACGGCTTCGGGGACCGTGATGACGCGCACGCTAGACCCCCGCCGCCACTTTCAGGGCCTTCTCGGCTTCGGTCTTGGCCGCCGCGATGCTGTCGCCGGCGTAGGCCACGGTGCAAGCCTGATGCTCCCCGCGCTTCTGCACGGCGTCCCCGGCGGCGTCGCAGACGCACCCCTCGGCCGTGATGGTGGCCCCGTCGATGTGCAGTTTCAGTCCGGTGACGCCGTACATGGTGCCTCCTTAGGTTGCGATCCCGATGGCCTGCTCATCGTCGATGAGCGAGTTGATGAGCTGTTTCATATTCAGGATGTCGGCCGTGTTGCGATCCACGGCGCGGGCGATGCTGGCCCGGAAATCGTTCTGGTTGGCCTGCGCGTAGACCACCCCGGCGTCCGCGATGGTGTCGCTGGCCGTGCCGGTGCTGTTGTCGGTGAGGTCCACGCCGGTGGGATTGTCGTGGGTGCGGGCGGCCGTCGCGTAGGTCTGGGTGTAGGCGGCGGCTCGGACAACCGCCGTAACACCGTAGAACCCGATCCGCTTGGCCGTTCCACTGTAGTTGACCTCGAACGCAACCCCGGCCCCGCCAACTTTCAGTTCGATGGGATTCGTGCCGAGCGAGTCCAGAATCAGCTTGCGTGCTCCGCCCGAGTTCGTCGTGATCGTGAAGGAGCCGTCAGCGTTCGTAGAGATTCCAGATGATGCGTTCCCGACCGCATCGGTGGTAACAGACATGCTGATGTTCGCGCCCGGCGATGACGCTATGAACCTCGCGGAACGCGACCCAATCCCCCCGCCATTGTGCACAGCAATCGACGACGTGCCTTCAACGTCATATCTGCCCTGAATGGATGCGGTATCATCAATGGACGTGAGGTTGTTGCCGACCGCGAGTGACCCGACAATCACCCCCCCATACGTCAGGCGCGCCATCTCATTGTTCGCGCCGTTGAAAGCCATGAACCGAATCATGCTGCCGATGTTCGTCGCGGCTGATGTACACCGAAGGACCAGTCCGTCGTTTGTTCCGGTTCCTCCGTTGATGATGCCAGAGTTTCCAGCGGTCGGAAGGAACGTGAGTTCCGGCGGCGCGCTGTTCTCCAACCGAATGCGCGATGTGCCACCGGTTTCGAACGCCAGCGCGAAGCCGTCGTTGGTCCCGAGGGTGGTGAGGCCCCCGAAGCTGTCGCCGTTGTTGTGGAAGGCCGTGGAGTCGGCGGCAGCCGCTGGGATCGACAGGGATTTCTGCCGCACCGGAATCCCCGACAGCATGGCCGCGCGCATCTAGCGTTCCCTCCGGTGACCCACGCAAGACAGCGCCAACTTATCGTTGGCGTCGGGCGTCCCTTCACTTCGGACTTGGAGCTTGACGTAGCGGGCCAGCCGCTTGACTATCAGCACGGTTACGCCCGTCACGGTCCACTCGTGCCGGATAATTTCGTGCGTCACCTTGGCGGCGGCGCTGTTGTCTTCGCGGTCTTCATCGGTCAGGAGTTCCGCCGTGGCGTCGCTGGCCCCGTAGCGCAACCGGATCGACAGGGCAGTCCCGGCGCTCTTGCTGTAGTCCACCGTGACCACGAGGGTATCGTAGTCTTCCATGTCCACGACGGGGCCAGTCGGGGTATCCGCGTAGGTGCCCGTCAGGGCGACCCGGGTGATTACCGTGGTGCCCGCGCCGGTCCCCATCAGGTCGATGGTCTGGGACTGGTCCGCCCCGACATCACCGCTCTGGTCGCGGCTGGACTGACTCGCTGGTTTCAACGCCATAGTCTGGAGCCTCCAAGATCCCCGGCGAGGCCGAAGCCCGGCCGGGGTCGGTTGGCCGCTCTAGACGCTGAACTCGTTCGTGTTGGCCTGCGCGGTCGGCAGGGTGCCTGCGGCCCCCTGGATGATCGCGGCCGCAACGGTGAAGCTCGGCGTGGTCCCCCCGATGGTGAAGACCGCCCGGAGGTGCTTGGCCTTGTGCTTCCAGTTGACCCGGCCCACGTAGATCTTGTTGGCGTGGCTCGCGGTCTTCTGGGCCATCGTCGCCCCGGTGATGTCGGTCCAGACGCTGTTGTCCGGGCTGTCCTGCATCTTCACGTCCAGCGTGGGCGTGGTGCCCGTGACGGCACCGATCTGGAGGACCACGAGGGCCTCCTCGGCGTCCTGACTCTTGGTGACGGTGAGGCCGTTGCCCGTGGCGGTCTTGGCCTCGGGCCGCAGGGCTTCGTCCGCCCTGAGGCTCTGGTGCGCGCTGCTCTGCATCGTCGTATCCTCCTTGGCCTAGGGTGTTAGAAAGTCATGTCCGTCGCGTGGACGAACGACTTCGACCGGCGGACGAAGAAGTCCACCTCCTGGATGAGACGCACCCAGGTCTGGTCCTGCGTGAACGAATCCCCCGCCTGGTTGGACGCCAGGATCTCGAGGCCATCCCACTCGCCCATCACGAGGTCCGGCCAGTACCCGAAGAAGAGATCCGCCGCACCGCTGGCGCTGGCCAGTTGGGTCGTGGTCTCGAACTGATAGCCCAGCAGGTCCGCCAGGCCGGCCCGGCCCTCGCGGGGCGGCTGGAGATACGGCTGGAAGATCGGACGGTTGCTGCCGTCGAGGGTCTGGTTCAGTTCGCGCCGCAGAATCGGATGGGCGGCCCACCCCCGGCTGTCGGGCTCCACGTTGTCCTCGTCGAGCTTGCTGGCCATGTCGATCAGCAGGGAGTAGGTCATGGCCCCGGCGAATAGGAACGACGTCGGCGAACTGTTGCTGATGCCGCGCGGCTCGCTGCTGTTGCCGGTCCCCTTGAGTCCCGCGAGGTCGATCTTGAGGGCGGCGACCTTCATCATGGACTTGCGGATGATCTGCTCGACCGCCGGGGACGACCGGCGAAGCAGCCCGTTGGGGATCTTCACGAGGCACGTGACCTTCTTGGGCGTCATGCCCTCGCGCCCGTAGGTCTGGTTGCTCTCGGTGGGGGCGACGTTCTCCTTGCCCCAGTAGGCCGTGACGTCGCCGGTTTCGCTGGGCACCTCCACGGGCGAGCCCGTCAGGCCGGTCCAGTGGGTGATGGGGAGCTTGTCGAGGACGCTGGCGGCGCGGCGGAGTTCGATGAGTTCCGGCCGGTATTCGGCCGGGACAAGGAACCCGCCCTTGGAATCGACCTCTTCCTCCTGAGCCCGCTCCTGCGCGGCGCGCTTCTGGCCCTCGAAGATGTCGCGCTCGTTCTTGGCCTGGTTCCACTCGCCCAGCGACATCCCTCGAATCAGTCGCGCGAACTGAAACGGCTTCTTGCCGGTCTGGGCTTCGGCGGGATTGACCCGGCCGGTCTTGAGTTCCTGCTCGACCTGACGGATGCGGGCGTCGATGCTGCCGTATTTCTCGTTGATGGACTTCTCGAGGTCCAGAACGACCTCTTCCGTGGTACGACCCATGAGGGCCTCCTGAATTCTTGGTTACTTCGCGGCCGGCGGAACGCCCGCCAGCCTTCCCGTGATGCGTTCGATGGCCGCCAGCGCCTCGGGCGTCAGGGCTTCTGGCTTCGCCGCGCTATGGCCGGAAGCTGGCGGAACAGGTCCGCCTTCCGTCCGCGTCGGGTTCACCTTGGCCTTGTCGCCCTCCGGGGGGGGCGGCGTCTCTTCTTCTTCGGGTTCCTCTTCGTCGGGTTCGCCTTCGTCGGGCTCCTCGGCGTCATAGAGCGCCCGCAGTTCATCGAGGCCCTCCACCACGGCGGCGTGGCGGCGGCGCTCTTCCTCGGCGATGCTGTCGAGGATCGGCAGGACCACGGCGGCCTCGGGGCCTGCGGCGCGGGTGACGGCCGCGTTCGTCACGGCACCCGGCCCGCGCACCTCGGCCAGCACGACGGAACGCGACACCACGGGGGCCGCGAACTGCCGCAGCCGGATCGCTTCGAGGATGTTACGGCAGATTTCGGCGTCGGCGGTCTGGCCCATCAGTCCATCGGAGGCCACGCCCCGGCGGGCCAGCTCCTCCACGAGGGCAGAAGGATTCGACGGGACGGGGCAACCAGAAAGCTCCCAGAGTTCCTGCTCCTCGTACACGACCGGCGTCGGTGACCATCCGGCGTCGCTGAATCCGCCAGGCTTCAGGCCCAGCTTGACCATCTCCTCGGACTCCGTCACGACGTGGCCCTTGGTCGGCTCGAAGCCAACGCTCACGGCCGAGAGGAACCCACCCGAGTAGAGCCCAAAGATCGTATCGGCGAATTCGTAGACCTCGCGGGGGGCGAATTCGATGTCGAACCAAAGGCGCTTCCTGCCGGTCCTGAGAATCCCGACGTCCACGGCCTTCCCGATGCTGGGCATCCTGGAATCATGGCACCACAGGAAGACCGGGTTGGCGAGGTACTTCTCCAGCTTCCAGCCGTCCACGAGCACGACGCTGTTGTGCCGGTCGGCGGTTTCGTCGCTACCCGTGAACCGGATGATCCGCTTGGCCTTGTCTGCGACGCGCGCCTCGAAGGCGGCGGCGCGCTGGAGTAGGTTGGAAGGCTTGCTCATGGTTGCGGCTCCAGACTAGACGACGGAACCGGCCCCGTGTCAATAGTGCTTGCAATTTCCGTGACGGGTTGCTCGTCCCAGTCTTCCGGCAGGACAGGCTGGGTGACGCACTGGCACCCGCAGATTTCATCGGACTCGCCCGCCTGGTCTTGGGGGTAGCGAAGCCCGTTGGGAAACTTCTGGCCCACGGGAACGGCCGTGGCGTGCTGGGCCGCATGGGTGGGGCGCGGGTTGCCACTCTGTACGATCCAACGGTGATGGGTGATTCCCGCCTTCTTCATGACGGCGAGGCGCGCCCGGTTGACGACGCCCGACACCTCTTCCATGGCGCTGACGCCGGCGCGCTTGGCCGTGATGTTGAACGCCTGCCGCGCCCGGTCCAGCAGGGCCTCGCCGGTTTCGCCGGCGTCCAGACCTTGCCCGATTTTCTTCATGAGGCGGCGGTGCAGGGTCCGGTGTCCGATGACCAGGACGCGCTCTTGGGCCGCCACGATCCGGGCCTTCTCCTTGTCGGTCAGCTTGATCTTGACGCCGAGTTCCTTGGCGAGTCCGTTGGCGGCCCGGTCGATGGCCTTCTCGTAGACCGGACGGAGGGCCTTCTGGGCCTTGGCGTCCCAGGTGTCGCGGCCGAACAGGGCCGCCTTGACTTCGGCGCGGGTCTTTGGGTTGGCCTCCTTCAGGCGATTCAACTGGTGGGCGCGAAGCGTCATGAGGTGGCGCGTCCACTTGCCCTTGAAGGTCGATTGCATCGGGAAGAGCGTTTCGACGGCGACGCGCTGCCAGTAGTCGGCGTCGGCCGTCGCGGTGGCCCGCGTGACGGCGCGCCCCGGCTCCTCTTCGGCGTCCGGCTCCGGCTCCTGCGCCTCTTCGTCGTCGATATCCGGCATGGGGGCCGCCGCGTCTTCCACGGTGATGAGGCTTGCATCCATGAACGGGGTGTTGCCCCACCCGACCTTCTCCATGCCGAGCCCGAGGCGGTCGTTGACTTGGTTGAGCGTGTAGCCCATGCGCTGGAGTTCGCGGCCGTGCGTAAGCGCCGCCGTCAGGTCCGGCTGCATCGCCGGGACTGCCGTGAAGTCGAACTCTCCGAAGTACGTCGGGTCCACCGGCGCGATGAGCTGCGACGTGAACGCCTGATTGAACGACCGCATCGCCGGGATGAGGGTGCGCTGCCAGAAGCCCCGGTTGGAACTCAGGGCGCCTTGCCCAGTGATGATGCTGTTGCCCTTGTCGATCCCGACTTCCTCGGGCGGCACCCCATAGACCGCAAGGACGGCCTCGCGGTCCCACCCGCGCATCTCCAGGAACTGCATATCCCGATGGGTCTCCTGTGCTGGGATGAACTGGGTGGCCCCGCTCAGGATCATCAGGCGGAACGCCTTGGAAGCCCCGGCGTGGCGGTCTTCCTTCTGGCGGCGGATCTCCTCCTCTTGGTCGGGCGTGGTGCCGTCGGGCGCGATGACGACGCCCCCCGGGATGGCGGCGTTGTCGAAGAAGGCTTCATCGAAGGTGTCGGCCTTGTAGTCCCGGCGGATCGACCGGATGGTCGAGCGCAGCGGCGAGAGGTGGCCGAAGGGCGACGCCGGATCAACCCGGTAGATCCTGACGACCTGATGGGGAAGCAGGAAGATCTTGCCGCCAGCCGTCGGGCTCCCCCGGCCTTGCGTGTCGAGGTTCCACCCGAGCAGCCGGTGGGCGTCGCGCTTGTCCACGACGGGCTCGAAGAGGTCGCCGCTGACCGGCCAGAGTTCCAACGGCATTTCGCCGGGCGCAATGGGGCCGTCGCCCCGGCCCTCCTTCACGATCATGCAACAGCCCGCCGTCTCGTAGTGGATGACGACGGCCTCCCAGAATTGATCCTCGCTCATGGCGAGGTTGGGGGCGTCGAACAGGTTGACCCACGGGCCGGAGTCCACCCCTTGCGAAGCCGCACGGCTACCGCGCTTGATGAGCCACGGCACCCCCTGGATGTTGCGGACGATGGCGCTGACCGCGGCGTATACCCAGACGTGATTCGTGAAGGGATCGCCCATCCCCTGGAGATACCCCCGAAGTCTCGGCGACATGAAGAACATCCGGGTGAGGTCGGAGTTCGTGATGGTGCGGGCGAGTCGCGGCCACCGGGGGACCATCGCCGATAGGGCCGCCAGCGTCGCGCGCCACGCGCCCTTGATTGATGCCACGGTGTTGCGCGGAGGGTAACGACGGCGGCGCGTCCGTGTCAATACCCTTTGGGATTTCCGCGTCAAATCGTTGACACGCGCAGCCCGATCCGGATGGCCAGCGTGTTGGACGCGAGGCTCGAGGCGTCGACTTGATCGTCGTGCGCCCCGTTGGGGAACGAATCGAGCTCGTCGAGGTAGGCACCGATCCACGGGCCGCTCACCAGCTTGACGTTGCCCGCTTCGACCTGCGAAGCGAACGGCCCCGCGCGGGTCACCTTGTCGCCGGTCGGCCGGGTCGCCCGGACCCGGTAGCCCGACAGCAGCCGGATGTACCTGGCCGCGACGTCCTTCCCGCTTGACCCGCCCTCCTGCTCGATCTCGATGCGGCACCCGCGCCCGTCGATGGCCGCGCACTGCTGGACGGCGCGCTCCACCTCGAAGGCGGTGGCCCGGAGGCGTCGGACATCCAGCACGTAATAAACGCCCTGCGGGGTCTTGCCCAGCTTCACCCCGACGGTCCAGTCGGGATCGCCGCCCTGCTTGGCCTCGGTCCCAGCGAAGTCCCACGCGCGCACCATCGAGAGTCCCGTGGGCACCGCCTCCACCGGGACCCCGAACCACTCGCGGCGGAAGATCCCCCCGATGGGACGGGCGCTCCAGTCGCCTTCGAGGATCTGGGCGCGCGTCACGGGGTCCAGGTTCTCCAGCGTCTTGATGTAGCTGGCGCGGTCGAGGTGCGGGTTGTCTGCGATCTTCGACCGGACGAACGGCCGACCCGCCAGCGGCCCCTCCGTGATGAACCGCTGCTTCACCCACTCGTGCCCGATGTCGCCGGGGTTGCTGGTGGCCCTCATGCGAAGCGGCACGTTCAGCCCGTCTCGGCGGCGCAACCTCGAAAACAGGAACCGATACTGGGCCTCGTTGAACGCCGTCAGCTCATCGAACCCGATGAACTGGGCTTCGAGGCCACCGTACTCCCGATGGCTGTTGCCCGTGTCCATCGTGCGGAAGTCCAGCGTGCCGCCGGGGAAGCTCCATCGCTTCGTACCCTCGCGCCACTCCGCATCGGTCCCGGCCAGCAGCTCGTGGCTCCGCTCGATCAGGCCGCCCTGCATCGTGAGTTGTGGGTAGGTCTTCCGGAAGATCACGGCGGCGTACCCCGGCAGGTGCGCGTACTGGAGCGCCGCCATCAGAAGCGCCATGGTCTTGCCCCCGCCGCCCGCGCCGCCGAAGAAGGCTTCCTCCTCTTCGAGCATCAGGAAGGCAAGCTGCCGGTTCGTTGGGCGCTTGCGGATGTAGAGGGGAAGCCTAAACGTGCGGACTGCCGTTGCCGGGGTCGTCGAGGGGCCGGGGGTGTCCGTTACCATTGGGCTGCGGCAATTGTGCCGATGCGCCCGGTATCATGTCAAGGCCCCTCGACTCCCGCAGGATCTTGGCGACCTCCGCCATGTCGGCCGCGCCGAGGTCAACCGATACTTCGAGGCTTCGGGATTCAGTCTGGATGGTCTGGTCTGGTTCGCCGCTGGCCTGACGTTCCGCCTTGATCCCGGTCTCGATGAGCTTCGTAACGTCCGACACGCTGGGCAACAGGTCCGGGGAAATCGCGGCGTCCACCAGCTCCAGCCCCTTGACTCCGGTTTCAACGAGCCTCTCTCCGATGCGGGCGTGACGGGCGCGCATCCCGAAGGCCCGCGAGCGGAAGAATCGGTTTTGCTGCTCCACCAGTTCGGCGATGAAGGTATCGTTCTGGTTGCGCCAACGGTTCACGGTTTCCCGACAGGTGCCGATTGCCGTGGCAACCTCTTCATCGGTCTCGCCAGCGAGGATGTGCTCAATCGCGGTAGCTTGCTTCTGGGATAGCTTTCGGCGAATCCGTGGCACCTTGTGAGGCTCGGATTGAGGCTCAGTCACTTCGTGACTCATTGGACCCCACCGAGAATCAGATCAATGGCCCTCGTGGCCGCTTCAATCATCTGCTCACGAATGACATCGCGCAGTGCTTTCACTTTCGGAATCTGCTCGAAGATCCTAGCATCCGCCCTGACTACGGCAAGCGCCATGCGACCCCGTTCCCCGCAGCAGCGAGTGCGAACGTTCACTTCCATGACGATAATCATGCCAGCGTGGGGGTATGTCTCTCGGCCACTCGCACCGTGGCAGTCCGGCGCATGAATCGGCACGGTGCTCCGTTGGCTAGTTGTATTCGTCACGGCTTGATGTGCTCCAGCGGCCACGACTCCACGACGGGCGGGGGGATCTTCATCAACATCCCTGCCGGACGTGGTCTCGGTACAAGGCGGCGAAAGAAAACCGAAACTCACCAGCGTGGTCCCGGTAAAGCCAACCGCGCTCCATCGCCACGTCTTCGCTGCACCAGTGGCTGCACTCTGTCTTCACCCCATCGCCGTCACGAAAGGTAAGCGTCGCCTCCACAAGCCCGGCCCCTCCGAACCCGTCGCGAGTCATTGCCCATTGGGCATTGATGAACTTGCGCGCGACACTGACGACTCGGATCGAATTGGATGTCCCGCCCAGTCCCACCATCAGCGGGGCCGCCGCCATGGCCAGAAGACTTCGCCGGTCGATCTTCACCGCCGCAACCCTCTCCGCGCGAGTCGCGGCATAGTCTTGCCCTTTACGCGGTTCAATGTCAGTTCGATCACAAACTGCCCCTCGCTCCTACGGATAATTCTGGCCTTGCCGATGCTTCGCGCCCGCGAATCGTGAGCCCATAGGAACTTTCGGCGTGTGATCTTCATCTTCACGTCGACCGGATTGTAGCCGTCGGTCACCGTGATCCACCGCCTCCCCGCTTGCGCCGCACAAGTGATTCCGGCACCTGGAATGCCCCAGTCAATGCGCGCTTCTGAAACTCCTCATCGGTCTCCGGCAGGAAGAGGGCGCGGCCATCGAGCGCCTTGGGGATTTTGCCAAGGCCCTTGGTTGGCTTCGCGGAATCAAAGTCGATCCTAATCATGGACCACCTCCCCGGCGGCGCTGCTCATCCATCGCCAGCACGAGGGCACCCAACCCGAGCCCGCCCACGCAGATCAACACGACGTCCCACCCCATGAGGTAGCGCCGCGTCTCCTCCATGGCCGGGTTGATGAACGCGAAGACCACGGTCGCCCAAATGCCAGCCGCGAGCCCCGCCGTGAACATGGCCCAGCCGGCCGCCAATCTGAACCTCATGGCGTCAGTGTGCATCGTGGGGTTCATGGTGTCAACGCTTGGCGAGTTCCATACGGAATAGATTCGCAGTTCTGCCGGAAACCCTGACCATGGCGGACTCGTGCATCGCGGGGTCAATCTCCACCGAAGAACATCTGACCCCAACGTCAGCACTGGCGCAAGCCGTCGTCGCACTGCCGCCGAACGGATCCGCGATGGTGCTGCCCGGCGCAAACCACTGGCCGATCAGGTGCCGAATTGCACGTATGTTGCGCGCGCAAGGGTGCTTCGTGTCACGCTTCTGCCTCGATGCGTACTCCAGAAAGCCGGCGGCGATCCTAACGTGCGGCTTGGCGTGGCCTCCGACGCCGTAGATCAGAATAGCATCCGGCCCCATACACAACCGGCCACGGAAGCTGGGAGGAATTTTCGAGAATGCCACGGAGGTCACGTACTTCAAGCGCGTGTCGATCGAGCGGATGCACGGATCGAGCATGGCGATCCCGATCCAACAGATGAACTTACCACCCGGACGCACTACGCGCACGGCCTCAGAGCTGGCGCCGGATATGAGTTCTCTCCAGATGTCCTGACCTTGGATGTCGGGGCCACCACCCCAAGGAGGATCCGTTACGATCCCGTCTAGGCTGGCATCCGGTTGCGATTTCATCCAAGAAATGCCATCCCCCAAGATGAGATTTATCCCGTCGGCGTTATGGTGCGGCGTCGGATTCACGAGATCGCCACCAACAACACCCGCGCCCTACGTCTCCCGATCTTGTGGGTGCCCCGCCGCAGCGCCCAGCGCCGCATCGTCTCGCCCGTCCTGCGGTTGAAGGTGCCGCGCCTCACGTGCGGACCCCTTCCCGCTCCTCCAGCACCACTTCGACCTCCATCGGCAACCGCACCCGGAGCATGGCCATGGCGTCCCAACGTTGATCGTCCACGATGCGCGCCACCAGGCTGGCATCGGACGGAAGCGGCCCGTCGTACAATTTTCCGTCGTGCGGCACGCTGACGTCTGCGCCGCGCACGACCGCCCCCGGATATCCGGCGTCGGCCAGCGCGAGGCACAGCGGGCAGTTGTACGGATCCCGTGGCCGTCCCGCGTTGATGTGCTTTTCCTTGATGGTGAACCGGACCGTGAGGGTGTTCATGCGCGCCTCACCGCCCGCGTCAACCCGTTGAACCGCTGCCCGCAGTCCACGCACAGGAACATCCGGGTTCCCATGCGGGAGCACGGCCGACTGGGAATCACGTAGTGGCCCCGGTGGGGGCTGGCCTTGGCCATGTAGATTCGGGTGGTGGGAGGATTCAAGATTGATACTCCCTTCCTGTTTCGTATGGCCTATCTGGAACGGAAAGCCAGCCTCCGGAGTTCCTCCGGAATTCCAACTCCAGTTTCCCGATTGTGGGGCCGTGGCGATTCTTGGCGACCTTGATGTACCGGCTCTGTTGCCCGGCATCCCTCATTGGAGCCCACACCAGAATAATGTCGCTTGCGTCCGCCCCGATCATCCCGCAATCCCGAAGGTCGCTGATGATGGGCTCGCCGTCCTCGCGGTTGCCGGGCTGCTTGTTTAGTTGGGCGAGCACGACCATCGACAGCCGTTCTTGAATCGCCATGAGGCGAAGCGCCCGTGAAGTCTGGGCGAGCTGTTCGTTGACGGTCTGGCCGTTGGCGTGCGTCATGAGCCCGAGGTGGTCGATGAAGACGGCGAGCGGTCGATCCTGAATTGATGCGACGTCGGCCTTGATCCTGGAGACGGTGGCCTCATAGGCAACGGCTAGCATCGGTGGGACGGGCCACGTCAGGACTTCCGCGAGGGCTCGCGCTACGGCTTCGCGCTGGATGCTGCTGGCCCTGTTGTGGGCGAAATCGTTGTAGCTGATACCGGCGATAGCGCAGACCACGCTGGCCGCCAGCTTTTCGTTTGGGTCTTCAAGGCTATAGTATAGGCACGGGACGCCGGCGCGCGCCCACTGGATGAACATCTGGCGGGCCAGCGTTGACTTCCCCATCCCGGTTTCGCCGCCGATCACCAGCGTCGTGCCGGGTTCGCTGTAATCCCTGACGTCGTCTATCGCCTTGATCCCGATGGGATGGGGGTTGTCGGCGCGTACCAACTCCGCCGCGCGATCAAAGGCGCTCTGGATCGTCTCGCGGCTTGACTTAAATTCTGGAGCCAGAAGCCCCGCCGATAGATCGGACATTGCGGCCTGCATGGACTCCGCGTCGGGGTTGCCGTTCACTAGGCTGGAGCCGATGCGCTGTACCGCAGAGATCGCCAGTTCGCGCCGCGTCATGCCGATGAGTTCGTCACAGAGGGCGCGCAGTCCGGCACCGCCGTAGGGTTCAGATATTGCATCGCCGAGCCAATCAACGGCGCGCCCGTCATCGCCGCCGAAGTGCGGCATCAACGCCAACTGAACCGCCGTGAAGGTCCGCGCCCCGCCGGTGATAGCCTCGAAGGCCGCACGCGCCGCCGGGTACGTGAAGTGCTTCGGCTCGACGCCCTTCATTATCGCCATGTCCAACATCGGCGTGTCCTGGAGGGCGTTGGCAAGCAGCGTCCCCACGATGCGCTTCTCGATGTCGCCTCGGATGGATGCGCTCACAGGTCGTGAGTCTCCTTGACCTTCTCCAGCCCGTGCTTACCGTTCCGCCTTGACTGTTCGGCTTGGGTTGGAGCGTAGAGCTTACAGACGTCGGCTATCGGCTCACCGTTTAGGCTGTCCTTCGGACGGGAGCGCAACCATTCAATCATGGCGCGCGGGGATTTCTTGGACCGCCCAACGGCACCTTCAATTTCGATGTGGCCCTTGCCGTACTGGTTCATGATCCCGAGTTCGATGCAATGCCGCATCACGGTCTCTACGGTAGCCTCTGGCAGGTTGTCGCCATTCCCCTCCCCTTGCATCCCCTCCCCGAGATGAGATGGAGAGGAGAGGAGAGTAGAGGGATTGTTACATTCTGTTACAGGTGCGTTACATTCGATTACAGCAGGATTTCCACGTTTCTCGGCCTTCTTTTTCTCTCTGTGGCGGGCGACCCGCTCCCTTGTGTCGGCCCTTCTGACGTCCGCGTTACTAGCGTTACGGTAACGCTCGTAGTTCACCACGTTGAATCCGCCCTGTATTTCTTCGATCCGCCGGCCACCCTCCATGCCCGACCGGTCGTTAGGGTCTGGCTTCGCCAGCGTCTCCAGGGCGGTCAGGACGATGGCCTCACTGAGGTTAGCGCGCCTCACCACGGCGGATGTGGTGGCGTGGACGAACCCGGTTTCATCGGCCATGGCCAGCAGCGTCACGAACACGATCCGAGTCTCTGCGGTTTCCATCCAGAGCGACGAATCGAGGATTCCGCAGTCGAGCTTCACAAACGCCATTTCACTTCACCTTAGCGCCGTCAGCGCCACTAGTGCCGATCCACTTTGAATCAAGATGATCCGGTGGAATGACGTATCGTTCACAGCTTGGACAGGTGTCTACCCGCTCGGAATCGGATATCAAATTCAGTAGTTCCCGAATTGTATCCGTTGAAGCCCCGAGTTTGTGCATCTCTGCAACTAGGGCCAACAGTTCATCCAGGCGAACGGCAACGATCTGATTGCCAGTTCCACGATCCAGATAATCCATCGTTTACCTCCATCGCCCAGCATCGACCGCGTTCACGGTTTTACTTTGTGGAAGTGCCTCGCAAGTCCAGAGGCTTCCGCAAACGCGGCCGAGGATGGGCGAACTCGCGAGCACTTCCACGTCAAGATGGTAGCGCAACTGCCGCCCCCAAGTCAACGACCCGTCCAAGATTCGCGGAAGAAATCCCACGAGAACACAGCCCAGAGAGAGGGAGTACCGATGCGAATCGGGGGCTGTGGACTCGCGGGATCATCGTGGACTCACCCGCACGGAAATCAGGTCATCAGCTTGCCGTTCGAAGATTTCGATTTCCAGTTTCATGACCTGTCGATCATCCTCGTAGGCGATCCCGTTGAGGACGTCCATGACGGCACCGACCAGATTGTCGGCGTCGCCGCGATTCTGGAACTGGCGGGGCTTCTTCGCGGGGCTCCCCTTGATCCAAAACCCCACGTACATCGCGACGGGGCCGCCGTACACCACGGGAAACTTCCCGGCGACCCGGAGCCTAAATTCATCGCGCCATGCGAGGTACTTCGCCTTCTGGTGGACGCCGTTTACCCAGGAGTGGCGCCCGTCCCGTGGCTTGGGCATGGCCCGCATCGGGATCGTCACGGCGATGGCGTTCACTTGCGCCTCGCCTTCCTGATGGCCCGGACCACGGCCCCCTCGATGCGCGCCCACAGGAGCAGCCGAGAGTTAACGCCAGGCCAGTGCGGCATATCACATACCCCCAACCGGCATCGGCTACGGACGCCGGACATTTTCACGAGCTGCTCGATCTCCAACGCGGCCGCGTGCGCTATCGTCTGGGCCTTTGATCGTCTCACGGCATGGCCTCGCGTTCCATCATGGCGTCGGCCACGCGGAACGCCATTTCAGCGATGACCTGTTCCCATCGGCGCATGGCGTCCTCCTGGTGGGTGCGGCGCTCTTCCACGCTCTCCTGCACGGCCAACCCGACATCCTGCATGAGCGCCACGTTCGACAGCAGTCCCGTCAGGGCGGCCCGGCGGTAGTCGCGGACCGCCTTGCGTGGATCGAAATAGTCCACCATCACTTCACCCTGATAAACTGACGCCCCCGGCAACGCCGACATCGGCGATGCGTCTCGTGGGCCTTCGCGGTACAGTAGCGCCAGACGGTGGTCTTGATCTTCACGCCACGGCCTCCCACGTCACCGCGAGGATCCCCGCGACGGAACAGGTGCGCCGGCCGGGGTTCCTGACGAGCCCGGCCTTCCGGAGCTCGGGGAGCCGACGCGCCGCCGCGTGCCGATCCATCCGGGCGAACCCGGCCAGCTCGGCGCTGGTGCAACCGGGATGCGCCAGCACGGCCGCCATGACGGCCCGCCGCTGGGCCGTGGCGCGGCCGCTGGCCTCGATGCGCTCGGCCGCCATGTCCGAAGTTACTGGATCCGCGTTGGCGGCCCGGGCCATCGGGACGGCGAGCCGTGCGTCGCCGGTGTAGTCGTCGGGGATGAACAGGCGGCCTTGAGTTTTGTCTTGGGGTTTCACTTCAACCGGCCTCGAATCCAGAGCCAGAGTCGCGCAGTCCAGAGCCAGCGGAATCGGCCTACCATTTTGTCGTGGATGAAGACGTGGTAGGGCTTCGTGTCGCATGAGTTCACGAATATCCCGCGTTGCCAGTTCATTTCTTGAACTTCCTGACGATCTGAACCCCCCGCCCGTCGGCAAGAATGGCTTGGACGACGACGATTGATTTCCTGTCCGGTGGCCTGAAATGTGGATCCACTTCCGTCACCGCATTACCCGGGCCGATCATAAACGCTGTCGCCAAGATAACTCTCGACGTTGTCTTCTTCTTCTTGATACGTTTCATATTGCGTCCTCCAAGCGTTTTGTCTTGGGGTGGCCATCCTCCTCCATGTTGGCGCATCCCTGCCGGTTCGACTCGATCCGGTCGGCCTCCGCTTGCCGGGCGGCACTGGCCGCTCCCCAGCATCGCGGGCACAACCGCTCCTGCGGCATCCCCGGCAGTTCCGTCTGGACGGCATCGCCCGGCTTGATCCGCTGATTGCATCTGGTGCAGTTGTACGGGTGGAGTTCCTCGACCCGCGCCTTTACGCCGTGCAACCGGATCAACCACTCGTTCATGGCCGCCATCTTGCGCCCCCGCCAGTGGTGCCAGATTGGGGGCACGTCAACGATCACGCCATCCGTCACGGTAACGCGGCCCGTGGCGCAAGGGGTGGTGATGTAGTAGTCGCGGGTCACTTCCTCCGCTCCTGCCTCATGGCGGCGTCGATGGCGCGGCGTAGAGTCCCTTCGGTCCATCCATCCCGCACCCACCAATAGACCCGACCCGCCTTACCAACGCTGCATAGGATGTCCTCCTTGCGTCGTTGAACCCAATCCAACCTCTGCTTGTCGGTGGGGCGCTTCATCGCCGGTTCTCCAAATCATTGATCCGCATGGCAAGGTGCTCAAGCCTGTTGATGATCGCATCAAGACACTTATTCTCCGCCCGCTGCTTCATGTGGTTTACGACAATAAGCGCGACCAACACGACAAACATGAGGACTTCTTGCACGGCTAAACCTCCCACCCGGCGGCGAGGAGAGCGTCGCGCATCGGCTCATCGTATTCTTGGATTCTGTCATCTACAACAAGTTGCGCCACCGCCTCCAGCTTCTCGGCGTAGGCCAGCAGAGTGAGAGTTTCACTCCAATTTAAACCGCAAATTTTCGGATCGTACATCTGGCTTCGCATCACCTTCAGGTCCGGCATCGCTTCACTTCGTCTCTCGCGGGAGAGCATGACGCCACGGCGTCACGTCCACGATAGAGTTGCGGTTGATGGACACCGGATCTGGATACGGTTCCACTTCATCGAGAGTGCCGTTCGTCAGGGCAGCCGCCCACCGTCCAGACGACGCAATCCATGCGGCATCGGTGAGGATTACCTCGTCACGCGACAGGGCGGCAATCGTGCCAGTGTAGTGCAT
>ERZ1292623.1212-Hain-H51-01um-R1-1212-length-25335-cov-7_pt3 | contig 18467 bp, 15 predicted proteins | sample MGYA00564398_ERZ1292623 | MGnify/ENA primary metagenome ERZ1292623 (study PRJEB36523, sample SAMEA6512633) | groundwater metagenome | collected 2019-01-07 | study: AquaDiva: Metagenomics assemblies of 32 groundwater samples | reverse complement strand
AAGAAGACAAGTCGGATTGGCGAAATGCAATCGATTTCACAACTGACGGAAAGTTGGTTAATTGGATCGTTGCAGGCAGAATCAGCCAATATGGCTTTATCATCGTGGATGAGGCGCATGAGGGTTCTGAGAATATCAAAACCATATTGCGTTTACTAAACGACAGGATGAGCCTCTACCCCAACCTCAAGGTTGTGATTCTGAGCGCAACCATTGACACCGAAGAATTTCGACGGTACTTCGCCGGTCAAGGCGCCACAATAATCAAGTTCGAAGGCAAGGCAAGGTTTGACAGCAAAGGCAATGAAATATTGCCTCCGGTCCGGCATTTCGCCGCCGAAGACGAACGGCTTGCCTACGAAGATCCCAAGCTTCTTGTAAAACCTCTCATGCAAAAAGCAAGAGAGAAAGCAAAATGGCTGGTTGGGGAAATTGTGTCTGGAAGAAAAGAATGGGGAGATATTCTCATTTTTCTCCATGGCAAGAATCCAATCAGACAGTTGGTCAAGGAAATTCAGGCGTGGGCCCAGCAGGATGAAGATCTCTCCCGGATTGTTGAGGTTTACCCCCTTTATCGCACAGAAAACGATGAAGAAGACCTCACAGCTGTGGCTGATGAAAATCCTAAGCCCGGAAAAATTCGTATAATCGTTTCGACAAACATCGCCGAGGCATCAGTTACAATTGATAGCCTTGTATATGAGATCGAAACAGGAGTCGAAATTCAGCCTCAATTCAAAGCTGAAATAGGCGCAAGTGAATACCCGATGACTCTGATAAGCCGCGCCAACGCCACACAGCGTTTTGGCCGAGTCGGGCGTACCAAAAACGGAGAGGTATACACGCTCTACACAGAACAACAGTTTAACGAGTTGTTTAGAGAACAGCCTCTTGATGTACTGGAGCGCTCGAACTTAGAGGAGATTCTTCTCAAAGTCAAAGCAGCGGGTATCCCAAATGCCCAAGCAGGCTGGTTGGGCAATGCGCCCCAAGAGGAAATTGATCGTTCAACCAAGCAGCTAATCGATTCAAATCTCCTAACTGAGGACGGGTTGTTAACATCTTACGGCGCATTGGTACGAATCTTTTCGTATCCACCGCGTCTAATTGATATGTTAATGTCTGCTGATGATCTAGGCTGCTCTGTAGAAATGGCTACGATTTTGCCGGTCATCAAAAATGATGGAAATCATAGACTATTGTCCTGGAAATTCAATTGGGACGCCTACACAAAGCGGACGGCTTTCAAGCGCCATAGTGCTCTTATGGCTGGATGCAAGGACGATGTGGAGTTTATTCTTAAGCTTTACAAAGCATGGGATGAGCTTCCGTGCCTAGACCAAAACCGGCTACGAGAACTTTCCAAAGAAGAGCTTAATACTCTGCGAAAACAATGGGCAGATATTCATTTTGTAAATCACAAGGTGATGCTTGCTATTGCTAAAGACAGAGATGAAGCGCTTGTCCGCCTAGGTGTTAGCACTAAAGAGGAGGGCGCAAGACCGATTAGTCTATCACAGATTAATCGTGCGAGAGCTCTTTTGCGATCAATGCTAACAGAAGCTGAGGTTATCACAGCTACCAATCCATACAGGTATGCTGCAGATATTGAGCCAGAAGCAGGAACACTTGCTGTTTGTAGTCTGATTGCAGACGAACAAAGTGCACTAAAAGATTCCTGGCTTGAAGCTCCCAAGCGTGAAGATGTGGCTGATAGAATCTTCTCGCGCCTTTTTATTGATCAGGTATATCCTGTTGGCTATCGATTTGCAGCCAAGATAGAGCAACAAACGGAGGAATTCGCATGGGTTAAAACCACAAGTAACCCAACCCGGATTAAAGCTCTGGCTCAACAAACTGTGAATTTGGTCAACGAGGAGGAAGAATTTGAGGATGCATTCGAAGACGAGATATCAGAAGCGGAAGAACCAGTAAAAGCCCGAGGAATCATGCTTGATGATATCTCAATTTGGTACGGAACTATAGACTGCAGACAAGCAGTGCGTACCGCGAGCCCTGTAGGAGGAGAAATCGTTGTTGAGGTAACGGGTTTCTATTTCGAAGTAGGACAGTCACCTGTTGTGATTGCCGAAATTGTTCCTCAACCCGAGCCTTTTGACATCTTTGTTGGGAGGTATCGTCTTGGCGATGAAGTTGCGGGCGTTGTCACAAACATACTCGTCTACAGAAACGACAGGAATGCAACATTTATTGTGCGGGACTCCAAAACCAATCTTGAGGTCCTGGTTGAGCCAATAGATTTGGGTTTCAAAAGTAGCGCACTTGCCGTTAAGGAGATTCCACCTGGTACTCAGTTGAAACTATACGTTGAATCTATCAACGTTGAGTCAAGACGAGTAAGCTTGTCAAACAGGAAGAGAACCGGCGCGGTTGTCAGTAACGCTGTCGTTCTGGAAATCAACACCGGAGGGGTAGTTATCGATCTGGGTCAAGGTTTAAGGGGTTTTGCTCCAAGAAGCCAAATCATGGGTGGAAATAGCAAGCTCTTTGGTCTGATTAAGGTTGGATTGCCTCTGAATGTTCGAGTGTTGAAGCACGATGCTGACAGGGCCGAGCCTCTGCTTGAAGTTACAGGAGGGATCGAAGACCCAATCAAGCAGTTTGAGGTTGGAAAAACCTACAACGGAGTAGTCGATAACATCAATCAAAACGGCATCTTCGTTGTCTTGGCGCCCTCTGTCGTTGGTCGAGTAAGACATGACGAGACCTATTTCGGCAGATACAAAGCTGAAGGTTTTATCAAGCCTGGAGGCAAAGTCAATGTAAAAGTTCTCTCAATAAATCAAGCCGAGCGCAGGCTTGATCTTTCGATGAAGCTTCCTGAACACGATCCGACTACCAAGATACAAGTAGGCATGTCGTGTCAGGGCACCATTACAAGCATCACCCAGCTTGGAGCGTTCGTAGAACTTGCTCCTGCTCTTGTTGGACTACTCCGTACCCAAAACTTTCCCCAAACGTCGGGGTTCTTGGGTCTTGGCGGTCGGCCCAAAATTGAGACAGGGATGAGACTTGTCGTCAGGGTTGCATCAATTCTACCGAATCGCAGAGATCCTACTCGAAAGGATGTGAATCTCGAATATGTTAGGCATGTAAAGTAATCCAACCCAACTGGGTTGAGCGTATTCCTCCAAAGAATATACTCAACCCATTTTTTCCATGGTGTACCCCGTTCGTCTTGACATATCCTAGTTGTTCCAGTATGTTTTGCTAACCCATGGCACTTGTTAAACCCGATACTTCACGGCTTGCCAAAATCAAAGTAATCGCAGTTGGCGGCGGCGGCGGAAACTCGATCCAGCACATGATCGAGGACACTCAAATTGAAGGCGTTGAGTTTATCGCAATCAACACAGATGCCCAGGTGCTCCTAAACAACCCCGCAGAAACAAAAGTTCAAATTGGAGAAAAACTAACCCGAGGATTGGGATCCGGCGGAAACCCCGAGATGGGCAAACAAGCAGCGGACGAATCTAAAGAGAAAATAAAGGAGCTTCTTCTTGATACAGACATGGTTTTTTTAACCGCAGGAATGGGGGGTGGGTGTCTTCGTGGAAGCTCATTAATTTATACAAACCCCAAGGGTCCAGTGAGAATCGACTCAATAAACCCTGGCTCTAATGTCTACTCCCTAGAAAACGGAAAACTTGCAAGGAAAAAAGTGTTGGCAGCAATGAAGACTGGCATCAAAAAGGTTTTTGAAATCAAAACCAGAAATCAAGCACTAGTTGCTTCATATGACCACCCTTTTCTTAAAGTAAACCCCATAAATCCTGACAAGCAAAACAGATTTCATGACTTCAAATTTGAATGGACAGAGGCAAGATCTCTAGCCCCTGGGGATCTGGTAGTAAACTTAAGAAGTGTCCCGGTGTTAGCTGAAAACTCAGGTTCCTTGCAAGAGATCATAAAAAATCCACAATTTTGTCGCTTATTTGGTTTTTTGTTAGGTGATGGTTGGGTATCACGAAGCAAAGACTCTTGGAAAATTCACTTTTCCCCTTCTATTTATCCTGACCGAAATGAAAAATACATAAATCTAGTAAAAGACCTTCTTGGGCTTCAAATGAAAAAGAGTACGAGCAGCTGGTATTATGCCAATTCAAAACATGTGTATAACTTACTTTCAAGTCTTGGCCTTAACAAAAGAGCAAAAGAAAAAGAAGTTCCTGAGTGGATATTTAAACTTTCTGATGCACACAAAAAGCAATTCATTCTAGGTTTGGTAGATGCAGACGGTCACTATCTTCATCAACTAAAACCAAACGGCCAAAAGAGAACTGAAATTCGCCTAGAAATGGGGAGCGAAAAGCTAATAAAACAACTAAAAGTTTTATGCACTTTATTGGGCCTTAGGACAAGCAATGTTTCTTCAAGAACAAGAAAAATAAAAGCACCAAATTCCCCAAAACCGGTCGAACTTACAAGTTGGAACTTGAGAATATATAAACTTTACGAACTTGATCCCGATTTGAAAGAAGACACCAGAAAAAGGATTGGAAAAGGCTTCCTCCATGGATATAGAGGTCCAACAAAAGATCCTTTTTTTGACCATTTCGGGTTTACAGCAGTAAGGTCTGTTAAGGAGATGGAGGAAGAGGAGGTATACAACATCACCGTTGACGGAAGCCACAACTTTGTTAGCGAAGGATTTATTGTACACAACACCGGAACCGGCGCATCACCAATTGTTGCTCAAGCCGCAAAAGAAGCGGGTGCACTAACAGTTGCAATAGTTACAAAGCCGTTTGCTTTTGAAGGAACAAGAAGAATGGTCGCAGCAGAAGAAGGAATCGAGTCTTTAAGACCGAATGTCGACGCGCTGATTGTCATCCCAAATCAAAGATTAATGGACGTAATTGACAGAAAAACAACTCTTGCTGACGCCTTTAAAGTTGTCGATTCGGTGTTGTCACACGGCGTCCAGGGAATTTCAGAAATAATAACAACGCCCGGATTAATTAACGTAGATTTTGCAGACGTTCGAGCAATTATGAAAGATGCGGGATCTGCGCTTTTGGGGATTGGAACGGGAGTTGGAGACAACAGGGCCCAAATGGCAGCACGGGCTGCTATCTCTTCCCCGTTGCTTGAGGTATCAATAGAAGGCGCCAAAGGAGTTTTGTTTAATATTGCGGGCGGGCAAGACATCACAATGGCCGAGGTTGATGAGGCCGCTCGAATTATTTCAGAGTCAGCTGACGCTGATGCAAACATTATTTTTGGAGCGACTATAAATGAGAGATTGTCGGATCAGATGCGCATAACAGTTGTCGCAACTGGATTTGACGAAATGCGCTCTCGGCTTGGGAGAATGGTTTCTCCTCCAAAGCCCCAAACCGTGGCTCAATCTCCTCAGGGGATTTTGAGCGTCGCTCCCCAAGAGCCCCAAATTACAACATTCCCTGGATCTATTTTTAGACCCCGTCCGCCCGTAACCCCAAATCCTGTTCAACAAACCCAGCCTCAATCCACTCCAATACAAAATGATTCTGACGATGATAGAAAAAAAGATGAATGGGGGGAAAAGTTCGAGATCCCAGCATTTCTACGACAAAACCGCAATTGATTTTATACACCACCATAAAAGCCTTATATATCGCACCGTATAAGGCCAGGCCTTAAAAAGCATTATATATCGTGCCGATTATTCATCCTCTAGTACAAGCTTTGATAAATCCAGACTTTCTTCCTGATTCATAAACTCTTCGTACTTCATTGAGTGCTTTCCCGAGAAGAATTTAAGAATCTCTTCTGGGCGAACCCACTCTTTGTTGCTCACTCCCAAGAAGCATTCATACGAGGATGGCTGTGGAGATCCGGATGTGTTTACAGCCTGCTTATGAATATATCTTGTAAGGTGAAGTAAGTATTCGTCACTTTCTACTTCTACGGCTTTATAAACACCTTGGTATAAATGACCAACTCTTACATGACATTTATTAAAATACATAGTGTATCTGGTTCCTAGAGAGTTCATAAATTGGTCAATTGAATTATGAGCATTCTGCTTTATTAGGAAGTGGAAATGATTAGGCATCAAGCAATAAGCTATCAGCTGTACTTGATTATGAAAGTTATTTAATCTTAGAAGACTAGCAGCTTTGTCTTTTTCAGCCGCCTCCGAGTAAGGATTTGCAATAATACTCATTAGCATCTCTCTGTCTTTGGGAAGCAGATACTCCTTTAAGTATTTTGTAAAGACGTTGTAATCTTGTGTGCTTGTAAAAATGCTTCTTTTTTCGACTCCACGATTGTAAATATGGTAATAGCCATTAGGGATATAGTACTTTCGAGCATTTCTTGAGGGCATAGTCCAAATTAGCACGATAAATCGATAGTTTACAAGGCCTGGCCTTAAAAGGGGCGCTAAATCGTGCCAATTTGATGCTTGCTGTGTGGAGCTGGGAGGAGTTGCACCTTCCCGAAGTGACTGCACAGCCCCCAAGAAATAACTATAGTGTAATCGATACATGATCGCATGCAATTATACTAAGTTTGACTATAAAATTTGTGAGCGCTACAATAATCTCGTGAGAAAACAATCCTTGACCATTAAACCAGCAGGCATCATCATTACAGATGAGGCATAATGCTGGTTTCTGACGGAAACTAAAAAAAGAAACCAGCCAAGAAGGCTGGTTTTTTAATACCATGAGCAGAGAAAGACTCTTAATTTTATTTGGACCGGAAGGTCTTGAAGATCTCACAACCAAGGCTCGAAATACTGTGGGAGCAGTAAGTGATGCCTTTTATCAACACCAAAATATGGTGGATGGTGTGGTGTCTATAGGTGAGAAATGGGGGATTCTACCATCCGACAAAGAACCGTTTCCTCTAGTGCGAAGAGCAAAAGAAGCCCTATCACTTGAAGAAGAAAAGTTAGTTACACTCAATAGCATTGAAGCTTTCCTAAAGGATCAAAGAAACAGAAGAAATGGCAAAATTTAAATCCATCGACAAGATTCAGTACCCAAAAGGTTTTCGGCCTGTAAATCCACAAGTTAATTTCGTTGAACTTGAGAAAGCAACTCTTAAGCGTTGGTACGATGAGGGAATCGTTGAAAAATACCTCCATAAAAACGATCAAGTGGAAGATAAATTTTCATTCCTTGACGGTCCGATAACCGCCAACAACCCAATGGGTGTCCATCACGCCTGGGGCAGAACCTACAAAGACCTTTGGCAGCGTTTCAACAACATGAAGGGCAAAAAGCAACGTTTCCAAAACGGATTCGACGAACAGGGATTGTGGGTGGAAGTTGAAGTGGAAAAAGAGTTAGGACTTAAAAGCAAAAAAGATATTGAGAACTTAGTGCCGGCAGATAAATTTGCCTCCCTCGAAAAGTTTGTAAATCTATGCAAAGAACGGGTTATAAAATATGCAGATATTCAAACAGAGCAATCAAAGCGGTTAGGTTATCTCATGGATTGGGACAATTCGTACCATACCTCATCTGACGAAAATAATTACTGGATCTGGCATTTTCTAAAAACTGTCCACGAAAAAGGTTGGTTGTACAAAGGCCATGATGCAGTACCCTGGTGTCCTCGCTGTGGTACAGCAATATCCCAACACGAAATCTTAACTGAGGAATACAAAGAAGTAACCCACAAGTCAATTTATTTTCAACTTCCCATAAAAGATAAGGAAAAAACATTTCTACTTGTTTGGACAACCACACCATGGACCATACCTGCAAACGTCGCCGTTGCAGTTGACCCAGCACTCGAGTATCAGGAGGTTGTCGTTAACGACTCAAACTTAATAGTAGCCAAAGATGCAGCTGCTCGACTATTTTCAAGGGACGCTTTAGGAAAAAGTTATAGAGGCAAAGAACTCGTTGGTTGGGAATATGAAGGGCCGTTTGACGGATTACCCTCCGTGAAAGAAGCTTTTGGAGAATACAAACATCGAGTAATCTCATCTGATCCAGTTGTTTTACCCATCTCAATAGAAGACGGAACTGGTTTAGTACATATTGCACCCGGTGCAGGATCTGAAGATTTTCAGTTGGGTCTAAAAGAAAAACTACCTGTTATCTCACCAATCGATGATGCAGCAACTTTTGTTGAAGGGTTTGATTTTCTAACAGGCAAAAAAACTGACGGTGTTGTAGAAGAAATAGTCCAAACCCTTGATGACGGGGGATTCTTGCATAAAACTGAAGATTATATACACAGGTATCCAACTTGCTGGAGGTGCAAGACAGAACTTGTGTGGAGAGTTGTTGACGAATGGTATATTGCAATGGATAGAGCAGATGAGTCAGGCAAAACCTACAGAGAACAGATGATCGATGTTGCCAAACAGATCAATTGGATTCCTGACTGGGGGTTAGGTCGAGAATTGGATTGGCTCAACAATATGCATGACTGGCTAATTTCTAAAAAACGATATTGGGGATTGGCTTTACCAATTTGGGAGTGCGATAAATGTGGAAACTTCGAAGTTGTTGACGGAAAAGATGAATTAAAAGAGAAAGCAGTGGAAGGCTGGGACGCTTTCGAAGGACACACACCCCACAAACCCTGGATAGATCAGATAAGAATAAGGTGTACAAAATGCAATGAAGTGGCGACCAGAATTCCTGATGTCGGTAACCCATGGTTGGATGCAGGTATCGTACCTTTTTCTACTTTACCCAAAGACTGGCGTCCAGCAGACTTTGTAACGGAATCTTTTCCCGGACAATTCAAGAATTGGTTCTACTCATTAATTGCTATGTCTACCGCATTAAAGCAAGAAGTGCCGACTCAAAATCTTCTTGGTTTTGCAACAATGCTTGATGGCAAAGGAAAACCATTCCATAAAAGTGCAGGCAATTCAATTGAATTTGTTGAAGGGGCTGACAGATTTAGCGCAGATGCAATCAGGTGGATATGTATTTCAAGCGATCCTGCAAATAACATCTTGTTTGGGCCTGAAAAAGTAGACGAAACCCGCCGCAAGTTTTTCTTAATGCTTTGGAATATTTATAACTTCCACGTGACCTACGCGAATATAAGCGAATACAATCCGGGCAATATCAGCGAATCACAAAATGTTCTAGACCAGTGGATTAAAGCAAGGCTTAAACAACTTGCAAAAACAGTGGAAGAATCACTTGAAAAATACAATGCAAGACAAGGGGCGCTTGATATTGAGGTTTTTATCCAGGATTTGTCTTTGTGGTATGTGAGAAGATCTCGCGACAGGGTAGGCTCTCAAGGTTTGGCTGAAGACAGAAATGCTTGTTTCTCAACGTTGCACACAGTATTGGTGGAACTGTCTAAAATATTAATGCCATTTACTCCTTTTATTGCTGAAGAAATATATACAAACCTCACAGGTGAAGAATCTGTAAATTTGGCCGCTTGGCCAGAAGTAAGAGAGTTATCAAGTGGTGAATTAAAAGTAATTGAAGAGATGGCAGTTGTAAGAAAGGTTGTGGAAAGGGGACACGCTGCGAGAAAAATAACTAATATTCCAGTTCGTCAGCCATTGGCAAAAATCACTATACTTCATTTTGTTAAACAGCCCTCAGATAGCGTGTTGCAGCTTATAAAGGACGAACTTAATATCAAAAATATAGAGTGGAAAGAGAGAAATGGATTAAAAGAGCCCGAAGTAGAACTTGACACCACACTTACACCTGAGTTGGAAGAAGAAGGTAAAACAAGAGAATTAGCCCGTGCAATCCAAGATGAGAGGAAAAAGCTTGGTGTTCAATTAAATGAAGAGGTGGCAGTGAAATCTCCATGGCTCCCCACAAACCCTGAGCTTGTTGAATGGCTTAAAAGGAAAACCTTAGCAAAAAGCTTAGAAAAAGGCAAAGAGTTAAAAGTAGACAGATAGACAAGTAGAAAAGTAGACAAGAATGCTAAAATTCCTGACTACCTGTCTACCTTACTACCTGACTACTTTATATAATGAATTTTCTGCGAAATTTTGACCTCTGGATTTTTATTCCAGCTGCTTTCCTCGTTACTCTGGGAGGGATCATACTTTCAAGCGTTTCTCCACAATCCTTCCCACAGCAATTTTTCTATATCTTTCTTGCACTTTTAACACTCCTGCTTTTTACAAATTTAGACTTGAGATTTTTTCGGGGCATATCTCCTGCATTATATATAATTTCAATAGCGCTTTTGGTCGCAACACTCATTTCTGGTGCTATAATTCGCGGCTCTTCTCGTTGGATAGAAATAGGGCCAATCGTTTTTCAGCCCTCTGAAATTGTAAAACCATTGCTAATTTTGTTCTTTGCAAGCATTGTATCGGCAAAAAGGGGAATACTTTTGGCGATGCTTACATTTTTGCCGGCATTTATTTTAGTTTTTATCCAACCAGACCTTGGATCGACCATAATTCTTGCGTCCGGCCTCTTTGGCGTGTTGCTCTTTGGCGGGATTCCCATGTGGTGGATCGGTGGAGGAGCATTGCTATTTGGACTTTTGACCCCAGTACTTTGGAATTTTTTAGCCGAATACCAAAAGCAGAGAATTTATACCTTTCTTACACCTTCTCAAGACCCTTTGGGTGCTGGATACAACTCAATTCAAGCCATAATTGCAATAGGCTCAGGAGGCATGTTTGGACGGGGATTAGGACAGGGGACTCAAAGCCAGCTTGCATTCTTGCCGGAAAGACAAACTGATTTTGTATTTGCAGCAATTTCTGAAGAATTAGGTTTTCTTGCAAGTCTTGCAATAATTATTGCGTTTATAACTATTTTGACCCGCCTGGTTTGGATCATCAAATCCACAAATGACTCATTTTTACAAGCTCTTTTAGGGGGAATTTTCTTCATTTTTTTCGTCCACTCCGTGGTTAATATAGGTATGAATCTAGGAATATTGCCGGTGACTGGAATTCCCTTACCTTTTGTTTCATCCGGAGGATCAGCTCTTATTTCAATGTCTGCCATGCTCGGTCTTGCCTCACAAGCCTCACGTTTGGTAAAATAGGATATGAAATACGCAGTAGTTAATTCCGGTGGAAAACAATATAAAGTTTCCGAGGGAGAAGAAATCTTGCTTCAAGGAACCATTTTGGGTAAAACCTTAGATCTTACCGATGTGCTTTTAATCTCAAACGAAGGTAAAATCAAAGTTGGTAACCCGACCATAAAAGATGCAAAAGTACAAATAACTGTGATTGGCCCAGAAAAAGGAGAGAAGATAAATGTCAGGAAATACAAATCAAAATCTCGTTACCGAAAAGCTATTGGCCACAGAGCACAATTCACCCGCGTGAAAGTAGATAAGATTGTTTTGTAAGAATATATTTACTTGCTCATCTGTGTTTAAGTCTCCAAAAACATATCAAACTGATCTCTTGACTTTCGTGAAAACTGTTGTTAGAGTAAAAGAGCTAGAGAGTCTAAGAGCTCAAGTAACTAAAAACTTATGGCTAAAAAGAAAGCAGGCGGAAAAGTAAGACAAGGTGGAAATGTTAAAGGCAAAAGACTGGGGCTTAAGGTTTCTGGTGGTGAAAAAGTAATCTCTGGAAGCATTTTAATTCGTCAAAGAGGAACAAAGTTCCATGCAGGATCTGGTGTACGTGTCGGACGAGACCATACACTGTATGCAATCCAAAACGGCTATGTGGCTTTTAAGAATAGTGCTGGCAAAAAGACCGTGAGTGTTCTATAACCAAAATGGCAGCCGCCAATCCACAAATTGAAATGATCCCGGTTGACGAGCTTCAACCGAATCCTCTTCAGCCGAGAGGAGTTATTACCCCAGAAAGTTTAGTAGACTTAATTGATTCAATAAAAGAACATGGAGTATTAGAGCCCCTTGTTGTTGCAAAAACCCCGGCAGGTTTTCAAATAATCGCAGGTGAAAGAAGATGGCGCGCTTCAAAATACGCCGGCCTAACCCACGTCCCGACAATAATTAAAGAAACATCTCCTCGTGGGATGCTTGAGCTGGCAATTATTGAAAACGTCCAAAGGGTTGACCTTAATGCCCTCGACAGAGCTCGAGGATTCCAAAGGTTAATGGACGAGTTCGGATTAACAAATGCAGACGTTGCTCAAAGAATCGGGAAAAGTCCTGCATACATTGCAAACTCTCTAAGACTTCTAAGGCTCCCAGACGCATTAAAAGACGGATTACTCTCGGGCCTGATTACAGAAGGCCATGCAAGGGCATTAGCAGCAATTGAAGACCCCTCTTTAATGGTTGAAGCATACAAAATAATCTTGCGCGAATCAGGATCTGTTAGGCGCGCTGAAGATTTAGCACGCAGAATGAAAGTGAAAGCCGGCCAAAAAGAATCTCCTTCAACCCCTCCCAAACAGCCTTTGATTGTTTCGGAAGAAGTTGACAAGATGATTGAAGATCTTAAAAGCAAACTTTCAGAAAGCTCAAACGGAGACAAACCCACCCATGTAAAGATATTGCGATCTCAGCGTGAAACTCGTGTCGTACTGGTGTTCAAAGGTGGATTGATAGAAACAGAAGATCGGCTCCAAAAATTGTATCGCGGCGTATCTTCAGTAAGCTAGTATTCAATTACCCTCGCTCGAGAGGGGGGCCAGTAAGTAACCCAAGCCCGACCAATAATTTTCTTTCTTTTTATTGTCCCAAGACGTCGGGAATCTGTTGAATTAGAGCGGTTATCTCCCATTACGAAATATTCGCCCGAAGGAACTTTAATTTCGTTTCCCTCCCCTATTGTGCTAGCTTGGGTTTGAAGATCGGATGATAAATACGGCTCCTCAAGAACAGTTCCATTAATAAAAACCTTTCCCTCTTTTATCATTACTCGCTCCCCAGGCAGTCCAATAATTCTCTTTATATAATCATCAACCGGCTGAACCGGAGCGCGAAAAACAATAATATCTCCCCTTGAGGGATCTCCCGTGCGGTATGAAACTTTGTCAGTCAAAAGATATTCCATATCGTGAAGGGTAGGATACATAGATTCTCCCCGAACCTGATGCGGGCGTACCAACAAAAAGTAGACAACCAAAAATATCCCCAAAGCCAACCCAACCGTTTGCAGAATATCAATAATAGCTGTGCTTACTTTCGAAGACATACAAAACTCATTGTGGGGTATAGGCCTGGGGGTGTCAATGTGGTGTGGTCGCGCCTGGATTCGAACCAGGGACCTTTCGAATGTGAATCGAACGCTCTAACCAGCTGAGCCACGCGACCGCTTGAGTATTTTATCATATAGTTCGTGTATACTATTTTTGATGCCTACACGTGTTTTGCTCCGTACACTGATACGAATTCTCTATGGACTTTTTCTCCTCGTCCCCTTATATGTGGTTTACAAAAACTCCGGCGGTTTGATAGGATTTTTTAAGTATTTTCAACAACCCTCGCTTACAACATATCTGTTTTTAAGGCTTACCGGTCTATATGCGTTTTTTTTGATATTTCTTCAAATTGTTCATGGCGGTTTTATGCCCCTTTGGAAAAAAATCTTTGACGCAAAAGCAACGGTTTCCCATGAGAAACAAGGCGTTTTGGCGTATTGTTTGGTTCTTACCCACCCTTTATTTTTTACCCTCAGCGCAATCTTGGCCGCGGGATTAAAGAACGGAGTTATTACACTTTTTCCGTCTTTTGAAACAAAGACAGACCTTTTCCTAGCCTCCTCAGCCTCGCAAGGCGTGGCCTTGCAAAGCTAAACCACAGAAATGCTTAGTGCTATAGTTCTCACAAGAAACGAAGAGAAAAATATTAGAGAGTGTCTTGAAAGTGTTAAATGGTGTGACAAAATTGTTCTGGTGGACGATTATTCGGAAGACAAAACTGTAGAAATTGCAAAAAAGTTTGGTGCCAAAGTCTACAAACGAAAATTAAATGACGATTTTGCCAAACAGCGAAACTTTGGTTTAGAAAAAGCAAGGGGGGAGTGGGTTTTGTTTGTTGATGCAGATGAGCGGGTTTCTCCCGAACTTGCCAAGGAGATTCAAACCGAGGTGCAGGTAGGAATCCACCGGACGCGCTCTGACAGCGGACGTGGAACAGATACGACACCTCGGGGTTATTTAATAAAACGGACGGACTTTGTGTGGGGAAGGAAACTTAAACATGGTGAGATGGGCAATACAAGTTTTATCAGGCTCGCACAAAAGGGGAGTGGGGAATGGAAAAGACGGGTTCATGAAACATGGGACATTCAAGGTTCTGTTAAAACACTTAAAAATCCCCTACCCCACTATCCCCATCAAACAGTTAACGAATTTTTAAGTGACATAAATCGCTACTCCACTCTTCACGCGCAAGAAAATTCCCATGAAGGCAAACAATCAAGTGTTCTGAAAATCTTACTCTGGCCAAAGTTAAAATTCTTGTCAAACTGGGTCTTAAAGGGCGGGTTTTGGGATGGGACACACGGCTTTGTTGTTGCAATGATGATGAGCTTCCACTCTTTCCTCTCATGGGGAAAACTCTATCTTGAACAAAGAAATAAGCTAATAAAATGATTTGGTTTTTATTCTTGTATCTAATTTCCTTCCCATTTGGGCAACTTGCGAGTTTTCAATTGTTTCCCCAAGCAAGAATCCATTTGATTGATGTTTTTGCGGCAATTTTAGTTCTTGCTTATCTTTCAGATATTCTCTGGAAAAGACTGCCCGTTAAAAAACAAACAAAAACAAATCAAGTATCTTTTTCAGGACCACTTTTTTCATTTCTTGCAATTGCAGCCTTCACATTAACCCTGGGAAGTGTTTATGAAAATCCAAAAACAATTCTTGTTGGGGGAATGTACTTAGGACGACTTGCTTTATATGTTTTGCTATACAAGGCAATCGCACACACCCTAAATCTTGAAAAGAAAAAAGAGGAACTTCGAGAAACTTTATACAACTCTCTAATAATTCTTGGTTTTTTCATATCTTTAATCGGACTAGTTGGTTACTTTTTGTATCCAGATACAAAAGCTCTTTCTGAGTATGGCTGGGACAACCATTATTATCGCCTTATCGGGCCGTTTCTAGACCCTGCTTTCACAGGAATTTTGATTGTTTTATCTTTAGTTGCCATTTGGTTTAAGGGTTGGAAAACGACCGGATGGCAAGCAGTAGCTTTTGTATTATTTTTAATAAATTGGATAGCATTGGCATTAACTTACTCAAGAGCAAGTTTTGTCGGAGCAGCAGCATTTTTTCTTACAGCCTTTGTAGTCCAAAGAAAGCTAATATTAATTTCTGCCGTCACAGCCCTTTTTATACTCACATATTATCTCTTACCTCATCCCAATAAAAGCACAGGGACAGATTTAGGAAGAACACAAACAATTTCTTCCCGCTTTGATAACTATAAAAACGCAATAAATATTGCCAAAGATAATCCGCTTTTTGGCGTTGGGTATAACCTATTTAAACCAAGCCTTCAAAATGACGAAAAACTTGTCCACGCTGGTTCGGGTATCCACTCAAGTCTATTATTCGTCTTGACAACAACAGGGGTAGTAGGCCTTCTTGTTTATTTAGTTTTTTGGGCAAAAGTAATCCAGTATTCATGGTGGGCAAAAGAGGGGAAATTTGCAAAAGTGCTTTTGTGTTCTGTTGCAGCACTTTTAGCACACTCCCTCTTTGACAACTCCCTCTTTTACCCTTGGGTTATGGGCTGGCTGGCGATATTATTGGCTATACAGTAGAATATGTTATCCCAGCCGAGGTAGCTCAGGGGTAGAGCAACGGTATCGTAAACCGTGGGTCGGGAGTTCGAATCTCCCCTTCGGCTCCTAGGAATATGTCCAGACGAGAATCAATCACAGAAAAAAGAAAAACAAGACACGGGCTTTTATTAATTTTTGCCTCAATTGGACTACTTCTTTTGTTTGTTTTTGTTGGTACAAAGTATCTTGCAAATGTTGCCTCTTATGCTGTTGCCTCATATGCTGAGAGATTTAAAAAGGAAAACGAAATTTCAACAGAGGACAAAACCCCCCCTGGCCCGCCAAGGCTGGATACTGATGTCCCGAAATATACAGATAAAAATACATTGTCTTTGGAAGGCTTCGCGGAATCCGGATCAATAGTGAAAATATATCTTAACGGTCGGGTCGTAGGTGAAACTCAAGTCAGCGAGGAAAGCAAGTATTCTTTAGATATTTTGCTTGAGAAAGGGGAGAATGACATTTGGGCTGCCGCAACGGATATCGCAGGCAACGAGGGCGAGCAATCGCCAACAAGGAGAGTTGTTTTTGATAACGAGTCACCAATTATTGAAGTTTCAGAGCCTAAAGAAGGAGAAACCGTAGCAGAAAAGTTTCTTAGAATCAAAGGAAAAACAGAGGTTGGTGCTCAGATTAGGGCAAACGAGAGATTGGGCGTTGTGGACCAAGAAGGGAACTTTGATGTTAAGTACACTCTGGTAGAAGGCGAAAACAGAATAGTTTTGACAGCCGTTGATCTAGCCGAGAATAAGTCAGAGAAGACACTTATGATTAGCTTTACACCGTGACAGTAAAATCCGCACGTACGAGTTTTACTGTACAGTAGGAATCATTTCAGTAGCCGGTAAATTTTTCCACATGTACCCGTGATTCGTCGATTCCAATTTTGTCCAAAGTTTCTTCCATTGCCGAAACCATTTTCGGCGGACCGCAAAGAAAGAATGAAGTATGAAGTATATTGTACTTAGAATTTAATATGTGCTTTTTTAAAAACTCCACACTAATTCTTCCTATTAACCCTTTCCATTTAACCCGACTATTTTCAGGTTTTGTGATTGTGTGAATTACCTTAATATTCTTGTTTTGCTTCACAATTTCATCCAGCTCTTTTTTGAATGGGATCTCTTCTGGTGTTGAGTTAGAACACAATAGTGTAATCGGCACATTAATGTGTTTGTCTGTTACATATCGAACAATGCTCCTAAACGGTGTAACCCCAATCCCACCTGCAATGAATATTTGAGGCTCCACCTTAAAGGTGGACGCTCGATTTTCTAGTATAAAATCACCGTTTGGTCCGTGCATGCTGATTGTTGTACCAACAGGGGATTGTTCGATTGATCGCTTAAAACCACTTGTTTGTCGCATACGAACGGTGATAGACAAGTTCTTTTCTGTGGGCGATGAGGACAAAGTAAATTGCCTTGTGTCTCCCCTATCGTCTGGGAACAAAAGGTAGGGGAGAGTCAAGTAAACGTACTGACCGGCAATATAATCAAAACCTTTTGGCCTTGAAAATGTAAAAGTTTTTGTATTTAATGCTTCTTCTCTTTTTTCAAGAAGTTTGATCTTGAACTCCACAGCTTAAATAATAACACGATAAGCCCAACCCCTAGAAGCACAAATCCTAGGTATTGTAAAAGCTGGGGAGCGTAAATTATTGTGATTTCACCTGTATTATCAACTTTCCACCCGTTCTCCCAGTTGTTAACCAAGAAATGATCTTTAATAATCTTTCCACCTTGATATGCAACCCATCCCTTGTCGTAAGCTTGGGAGAGCACAATAGTGCCCACCTTATCTGGTTTAACTTTGTATAGCGATTGGTTTGGATGGGATACTGAAACATCCAAATACTCAAGGCTCTTGCCTTCAGTCAAGTTTGTTAAAAACAAGTTTTTTAAGAATTTGTAAGGGAAAGGATAAACTTCAACAGCTCCAAGTTCATTCACTGATCGATTGTTCCCGACTGAGCGGTTATCAAAATGAAAGGTGTATCCAATTCCATCAAAAGTCATCGGCGACTGTATTAAGTACGAAGTCTGAAACTCACTAGATTTCGGCAAATAAAGCTCCTGATCAACGCGGTCCGAGATTGGATTTTCAATCCAAAAAACATGCGATTGACCCGAAATATTCCTACTTTGAACTTTTATTAAATAAGAAAGACTGTGCGAAAGGGTAGGAATCCAAAAGGAGACGCGGCACGTGTTGTTTACGGAAAAAGATTGAAGAACGCTTTTTTGAACTGCAATATGTTGGCCTTTTTTGGGGTCGGGGTTATCGCAAGCTCTTAAAGCATCAGTCTCAGTTGGATTAAGTGTTCTTGAAAAATAACCTTGTATCTTCGGGAAGGAAACAGTAAGTGTATTCACATCCTTTTCAATCGTTGGTTTTTCGTACTTTGGTTCACCCAAAGTATCAGGATCAATAAAAACAAGTTCATGTTCTATGTTTTGTGACAACATATCTTTAAGATCGATATCGCTCGGTACAGTTGTTTGGACAACAAACCGATCGCCTTCTTCTTTTAACAGTCCCTGAATCGGCGCTCTACCTGTAAATAAACTGCGGAACGGGTAAATATATTCCGCACCCTCTTTATATGAACCCCTCCTAGAATAGGCAATATCATTAGAGTCGTAATCGTATGATGCAACTGAAGGCAATTTGTCAACAGCGAAGATAAAGTCATGAGGTTGTGATTCAAGATTTACTTTATAAACTGATATCCTGCCAAAAGTTCTCTGCTGAGTCACTTTACTCGATTGAACAAGCAGTTCTTTTAGTTCTTGGGTGAACACCGACTTTG
>ERZ1292623.2071-Hain-H51-01um-R1-2071-length-18472-cov-6_pt1 | contig 18472 bp, 30 predicted proteins | sample MGYA00564398_ERZ1292623 | MGnify/ENA primary metagenome ERZ1292623 (study PRJEB36523, sample SAMEA6512633) | groundwater metagenome | collected 2019-01-07 | study: AquaDiva: Metagenomics assemblies of 32 groundwater samples | reverse complement strand
TAAGTATCTCCCAGATTCACCCAGAGCGTCCCTGTCGGCTTGAGGACACGTTTGACTTCGTGGAATATCTGCGTGAGGTGGTCGAGGTAGAGCTGGAAGGTCGGTTCGAGTCCTAGCGACCCGAACCAAACCCCACACGCGGAGCAAAATTGTCCATGTGTAGGATTTTCATGTCGGTCGGGTTTTTTCGGATGACCAGACTTATCGATAAGTGTGTACCAGTTAGTATGACCACGGGACGGTATAATATCACCCCACTCATGCTCACACGAAGAGTTACCTCCCCAGATAGTCTTAGTCTCCTCGCCGTAATCTCTCAAACCCCAGTAGGGTGGGGAAGTCAATACTGTGTCAATTGAATTAGACGGTAAGGACTTGAGAACGGTTAAAGCGTCTCCTTGAATGATATTGTCTAAATCTATTTTCTTGGTGATGACTTCTTGCTCAGTCATAGCTGTCTCAACGACAATTGAAGCCTACTAAACGGTTCTGGCAACTTGGGTAACTGGTCTATCAGGTGATATATTTCATTTCTTACATATTCTATGTTACGATATAAATTAGGGCTGAAGCCCGTTCTCCCGATTCCAGGTGATAGATCGCCATAATGGGCACAATCAAAGCCTATCCACCAATATCCATCTGGAAGAAAACCACCATTATCCGAGGCAAATGTCAACCCACCATGCGCAGATAAACCAAGGTCAGAATAGTCCTTCCCGTAGAAATCATGGCCTGCTGGAAGTCCGACATAGCCGCAGAGATGTAGAAAAGAGGTATTTCTCAGAATAACCCATCTGTAGCCTTTATATTCTCCTTCCAGTCTGTTCGGCTCTGTTTCCCATTCATTTACCAAAGCAACCACCATACTTATCCAACAGATGTATGATGCGTGGATTACAGTCCTTTATGGCTATCTCCCACGGTATGCAGGCTGGTGCGGTTGCGATATCATAAGTTGACAATAGATCACCATCAAGCTCTGCTATTTCGTTGTGATTACACTCGGAACCAGTCATTTCAAATCCCTCATGAACTCCTGGACGTAAGCGTTGGTCATCGCCTCGCTGGGCCCTTCTTCGTAAAGCTTTCCAGCTCTGAAACAGAGGTAGTGGAAGAACTCGTGGATGCCAGTATCGTAATTCATAATTTTATCCTTGGAGAATATACAAATTTCATCTCTACGGAAACAAGCTATGGCGTTCTCGCTGACCTTCGAAGCATCAATTCGGGCATCTATCGGAGGTATACCGTAATAATCGCAAAGTATCTTATATGCAGGAGACCAAGTTGTGAATCCCTGGAACGACAAAGCGGCCTTCCTGATCCAGAGCGGAGGGATATCCAGCGATGGGGTTGGCTTTTGTTCGTTGCGTAGGGAATGAATCTCGCCAGAGATATACTTGACATCATCGATCAAGGTCCTCATCAGTCGTCTATCGCTCGCGTTCATTCAATCTCATCTCCAGTTCAATTCTTCCACACTCAAAACTTCTCCAGACTTATGCGTTTGCTACATGCCCTTCATTTCGTTTGTTCGGTCCTTCGCCATGTGCCTCTCCAGCGTAGCGTCGTACGTGGATACTAATAAGCTTTCCACCCGTACTCTTACTACAGGACGGTGTCAGGTTTGATCGCGATTACCCGTTTTCCAGCGAGCCGCGTCAGCAATTGCCGCGGCAACCCCGTATGATCCACGACGGCCCCCCACCGTCCCGCTCTTAACTCCTTCATACTGTACCGCCGGAACAGTTCGTCGAGTCGCCAGAATGCTTCGTGTTCTCCTATAAGTTCCAGCACGGAGTGGAGCGACTCATGGCTGACCGCTTCGCAGTACAGCCCGAAGGTGTAACGGTCCGCGGCGTGTCCCCTGCCGCAGCGGATTTCGAGCGGGGACGGCGCATAGACATACAGCCCCATCTCGTCATCGACGAACACGAAGTCGTGCATGTGCCCCTGTCGCGGCGTCAGTATATAACACTGCGCCGATAGCTTTAAATATAGTCGAGTAGTAGAGTGTCCGTGCCCCGTAACAAAGGTCTAATCCCGCTCGCGGAACGGAGCGCGCAGGAACGAACCGATCCCTCAAACATAGCGGGCGGCGAGTCCGCACCGCGTCCTGATATCTTCCGAGAGGGGGATACGGTGTGGATAGAGACTCATCAAGCCTTCCTCTCCATAAGGAACAATTTATCTCATACAATACCCGACGAACCATATATCACATCTTCGAGAAACGAGTTCGACAAGTGGATTCTTTCCCATCTCACCTTCCGCGAGCGCGACGGTCGTTTTGTTCTATATGTCAAGACGCGACGCATAGTATAACTTTATAACTCGACGCGCCGTTGACAGGAACATGCGATCATGGCCGTTGATACTCGCTCTTCTGCTTCTCGGCGTCGGCTATATCAGCTGGAGCGACACACGACAGTATGACCGGATACAGGCCTTAGAGGGTAAGGTATCAACCCTCCAGACAGAAGTTGCCCGTCTCACCGACCGGACTTCGTGCCGCATCGTAGCGGGGCCGTTCTCCGACACAACGGAAATACTGAAAGCCGCATCTGAATACAGCGACGCCTATATCATACCCATGTTTGACGACCTTGAGAACCGGATATACATGGTGTTCATGGACTGCGGCGACGGCGGGCGGTACGCGAACAGGTTGTCGCCATGACCTCGTGTGTTGTATGCGGTTACGATGGGGATTTCATCTACATGACGGACTCCATACGCAGGGTGAAAGCTAATGCGGTATACAGATGCAACAATCGATCATGTTATGTTGATACTTTCGACGGAGTGTCAGTAAGGATGCTGAAACCATAGTAGCCTTATAGTTTAACCCTTTCACCAGTCTTATGGAATACTTGACGATGTTCCTAGCCTTCTTGCCCACGGTTCTGTATGCCGCTGCTGGCTTGGTGGATGCACGGAATAAGGGAGAAGAGCTGAAAGGCTCCCTGTTCATCAAAACGCTTCTGGTCGGCGCCGTAGCCGTCGGTCTTGTTTCAACCCAGACGGGCGACCTGCTGGTCGGCCTAGTTACATCGACCACGCTCTCGGTCATCATAGACAAAGCCATCAATTCTCTGCTCAAGAAGAAGTAGGCGCCGCATTTTATTCCTTTAAAGAATTAAAGCGTAGTGTCAACTGCTTTGACGGCGAAGAACATAGAAGACCCTCTAGCGCTCATAGCCTACATCAATGAGAAGATAGCAAAGACCGAGACCATGCTCGAAACCGTCCAGGACGAGAGGCTGTGGACGAAGCTCAACGGACAGCTCCTGGGTTGGGTCGAAATGCTTGAGAAAGCGTTGCACCAGGCATATCAGCAGGGCCGTACAAAGAAGGATGCCACGAAACTATGAAGATATCGGAGCGGGCCGTCAAGCGACTGCTCCGCGACCCCGTCGCCTTCGGTCTGCTCGTAGTCCGTCATGCGTGGGGTTGGAAGGAGATAGACCCGTGGCAAATCTCCGTTCTCAGGGATGTAAGCCGCTATATCTACATGAACTGTTCGCGCCAGAGCGGCAAGTCCACCATCCTCATGGTCAAAGCCCTATGGGTTGCCGTCAACATCCCTAATGCTCTCATCCTCGTCGTCGCGGAACAGCGGCAGAGCAACGAGGACCTGCGCCGTGTGCGGCAGTTGACCAAAGCCTTCTCCGACTTCCTCAAAGAGAACACGGAAGGCATAACGCTCGACCTCATAACCGAGAACATCACATCTCTGGAGTTCTCCAACGGTTCGCGCATCATCGCCCTTCCGGCGAACGATAAGGTGCGGGGCTACTCCGCGCCTACAATGGTCATCATAGACGAAGCGGCATGGGCCGAGGATATAGTCCTCATCTCGCTGAACCCCATGATGGCCGTCTCAAACGGACAACTCATCCTCGCTTCGACGCCGAAGGGGACGGATAACTTCTTCTACCGCGAGGCGAAGAACCCGCGCTACGAGCAGTTCAACATCACATGGCACGATTGTCCGCGCATAACGCCGGATTATATAGCCAGAGAGCGGAGCATCTACGGCGAAGCGTACGTGCGGCAGGAATACGAATGTCGGTTCCTTGAAGACCTTTCAACCGTCTTCAGCGAAAAGTCCCTGGAGGCGGCGATGGACAGCGAGGAAGAGGTGTTCGCCGAAGAGATGGATAACATACAGAAGGTCCTGCAGGGCGAGGTGGAATTGATTTGATGAATCACGGTGAAATGCTGGTGAAAGGATGAACCGCTCCTTTCGTATAGGCGTGGACATCGGGCAACGCGTCGATCACAGCGCACTTTGTCTCACGGAAGACATGCCCGAAAAGGCCGTCGTCAAACTTCTGGTCAAGTATCCACTCGGAACGCCCTATAAACTGCTGGTCGAAACCGTGGCGAACATGGTGCGCTCCATAGGACATCAGGGGGATATCGTCTCGTTCATCGTGGACGCGACAGGCGTGGGTGCGGCTCCGACGCAGATGTTTCAGGAGGCTATCCCCGAAGTAACGGTGCGCCCGTTCATATTCTCTAACAAGACCAAACGCGAGCTGATAGGGAAGGTGAAGGTCCTGCACTCTTTCGGGCGCCTGCGGTTTGCCACGCGCCGCGGAGACGAGATATACAACCGCACGCTTCACGAGCTTGTCGGCGAGATGAGACAGTTGCAAGCAAAGGTGCTGAAAGACGAAAGCGGCACGGCTGAAGTCGAGATATTCAAGACGGGCAAGCACGACGACCTGTTCACGGCTCTTGCGCTCGCGGTGAAGGATGTCCAATTCGACAAGCCGGCGAGCATATCCTTCGTGAAGGATAACACATGGATAGAGACGCCGCTGGACGATAAGAACATGCCTTCTGTTGTCTTTTTCTAGTGCGCCGACAGATAAACCCTGTTGTCTGGCGAAGATGACGGCCATCCTGTTGTGGACGACGATATGGTCTGGCGCACTAGCGTGCTTGTTCTGCTGGCGCAGATTGCCGCATACACAAAAGAGGTGGCTATCTACATGAAAGAGACGAAAGAGAACACCATAGCGATGACCAGCACGATGAGACGGATATCGGAAGAGGTTGAAGAGTCCGAAAACGCGCCGAAGGATAAGCCGCCAGAAGGAATATTTGGGTAATCCTCTTAATCAAACCTTACGCTCGCATATATAGACTTGTCTCAGAGTATCGATTACAGCGGCATCACAAATGCGGGGGAAGCGAGAGTGTACGTCACATATACCATCCCGCAGTTTGATTGGCCCGGCAACCCGAACCGTTCCATAGATGCAGTCCCAGGCTTTCTATATCTCGGCGGCGCCGTCGTGTATGAGAAGGACGCGCAGGGTAACATCACGGCGCGGAATAAGAGCGGTGGCGAGTGATGGGCAAGCGTCTGGGCAGGTTTATTGCCCGCTTCCTTGACGAAGATACGGTCAAAGGCGTCGCCCCCCAAGCATGGGAACAGTTCACTCACACTACCGAAGCGTATTTCGGGGTAGGCTACGCGCAGGGGCAGAAACCGCCGCACACAGGACAGCTTCTCGTTCAAAGCCCTTACACGGACTTTTACAACCTCGTCTGGGGACTCGCGCCTAATCAAGACATGCCTAAGTGGCGCTGGATGTATCGCTCCCGTCCTGAGATAAGGCGAGGCGTGGATACGAAGGTCATGCTCGCCGTCGGGCATGGTTTTACCGTCATCTGCGAGGAAGACAAAGACCTGGAGAACTATGCCAACGCGCTCATAAAGAAGCTGAGTCTCCGCGAAGTTTCGCAGAGCGCGGCCACGGATATGATGGTCTACGGTCAGGCTTACTTCGAGAAGGTGCGAGCCGTCAAAGGCGAAGAACAGCCGCAGGAGAAGTTGAAGTTGGAGGATTTGGTAGAGACGGAAATTGAAGGCGAAAGAAGGCTTACCCGTCAGTGGACGGCTCAGAAGATGGATAACGCCATAGATAACGGCAAGATTGAGGATGTACAGTCATGGGCCGCCGACATAAAGCGGGTGGACGAATTTCTAGCCCAACCCGAAGTCCAGCAGAGGATAAAACACGCCAAGGCCAACCTTCATGACGGCGACGGCGACCTGATAGAACTAAAACCGCTGGACCCTCTCTGGATGCGCATAAATCGCGACTCGTTCAACAACGTGATAGGCTTCGCGCAGTGGGGTTTCGGTGGGGTGCCGCAGACTATACATACCAACAAGATCGTATATCTCCCGTGGATGTCCAAGTCGTGGAATTATGAAGGGGCTTATGGTACTTCTCTTCTGATGGCCGCTTCGCGGCATGTATCTCTCCTGATGCAAGCCGAGGAGGATATGAAGTTCTGGCAACATCAGTATGCTAAGCCCATGCTCGTCGTCAAGGCTGGCACGACCGAAGCTCCTTATCCCCTGCCCCGTTTGCAGTACCTCCGCGATCAGTTCGCAGCACGGCAACCCGGCACGGACGCGATAGTCCCCGCAGATGTTGACATAACGGTCTTACAGGGGGGGATGGCGCAGACCTCCAACTCTTTCAAAGAGTGGAGCGACTATCTGCGCGCAAAGATATACGAGTCGATCGGTATGCCTTCTATCCTCATGAACCTCCCAGACCAGACGGTGCGGGCGACGAGCGATTCCACGCTTCAAGCCTTCATCGCCGAGTTGCGCGCCTTTCAGGACTCTCTGGGGGACAAGTTCATGAACGGGATAATCGTCCCGGAACTCAAGCGCGCCTTTCCCGACAAATTTGAGGGTAAAGACCCCGTTTTCCGCGTCATCTGGCCCCCTGTCATGGAAGAGGATTGGAATAAGCTGGTTGACCGTCTGGTAAAAGCCGTCGGCAAGCCGTTCATGTCGGTAAACGAGGCGAGGGTGCGTTCAGGTCTCAAACCGATGGAAGGCGAGGAATATAACGAGATACCGGAAGCGGCTATGGCTGGAGCGTTCGGACAGGCAAGCAAACCGGAACCTTCCGAATCGGAAGAGTCTGGCGACAGAGAAGAAACGAAACAGAAGCGCGACAGGGATATAGAGACGGAAAGTTAGTCGTATTAAACGAAGAAACCTTATCGGTCCTGTTGGCTTTCGACAGATTCCGCAAGCACAAACCCGTCATCCATACGGCTAACCCTGAAAAAGGCGGCGTTCTCAACCCTTCGATAAACACCACGTGGATTGATATCCCCGTCAAGTGGGAGGCGAACACGCGGAGCGAAATGTCCCTGCTACGGAGATATACGCACGGCGACCTCAAATACGAGAATACGGGACGGACATGCGGCAACTGCGTCAACTACTATCCCGATAAGAACGGTTCGCGCACGGGTGGAAGGTGCAAAGCAAAGGGGTTCATAGAAGTTCACGAGGACTGGCCAGCAGACCATAAACCCGACTTCGTCGATCCTTCGAGCGGTCTGTGGCTTAAGGATTGGCCCGCGTGTCCGTTATTCGTGCTTAAGGAGCGGTTGAGTCGGCGCTAGTCACCAACGAGTCCCTTCTTTAACTCGCTTGACGGCCCGCTCATACCCCAGGCTACGGTTATATCTGCTAAAATACTTTGCGCGGGCGCGGCAGTCGTCGGGACTTATCTCCTTCACCTTAGCTATGAAAGATGGCACTTCCTCTATCCTGTCCACGATGAAACCAGACTTGCCGTGTTCTATGATATCCTCAAAGCCCCACGAGCGCATAGCAACGACGGGAGTGCCGCACGATAACGCCTCGACCGCCATCAGCCCGAACACTTCCTCATATCCTCCATCCTTAAAACAGACGAGGCATTTGGCGTTCTTAAGCAGGTCAACGCGCTTCGTGTCGTCAACTAGCCCGTGATAGGTAAGGTAGGCACTCCCCGCGCACCTCTCTTTGATATGCGCAACATAGTTCTGGTCCTGCACGAGCGTAGAATCGTCGCCCGCGATATCTCCGAAGATAAAATCCTTCTCGCAGAGGTTGACGAAGTGATGTATCCCCTTCGTCGGCATTATGCGGTTTAACGACAAAATCCTGTCGCCTTTATCCTTCTGGAAGGGATATTCGTGGACGGGCACGCAGTTGAGGAGCGTCTTGGCGGGTATTCCAAGCTCACGGGACAGGAAACGGCTGTGTCCGCGCGATACGCCGCATATCATCGGATAGGCGCGGGGAGGCGGTTTCATGTAGGGTTTCTGGCTGTGGCAGACGCCTATGATCTCTTCCTTTTTCGTCGTCCACGACCACTTAGACCATGAATTGTCTATGACGACGTCGAAATACGGCAGAGATTCTTGATATAGCTGAAAAGCCGTCTCTTCGTGCGCCCGCCAGCCGTTCCAAACCCTGTCGGCTTTGCCCTGTTTGTACTGCTCATCCTGCGTCAGCTTTTCCCATGATGTGACGATATCCATGAGTTGAACGCCGCCAGGGGCTAGAGAACCTTTAGAAGCTATAAGCGCGACTTCGTGTCCCAGCTCCTTAAGTCCAGCCGCGACTTCATAGGCTACCTTCTCCAAACCGCCATATGACGGTTTTCCGTCCTTCATGGGGGGGGTAGTGAGAGCGAAGGATGAAATGACGCAGATTTTCACTTTAATCCCTCCCCGAAATCTTTCTCATATACGAACTCCCACCCGGCATCCAACGCTTCTTGCTTGTCTATCTCGTTGCCGACCATGACGTATCTGTCGTACGGTGGCAGGTAAGTTTTGAGATTGTTGAGGAACGTAGCTTTGTCCGTGCCGTTCGGGCCGATAAAACTGAATATGTTAATCCAGTTCTTTCTCCATGCCCAGACCGCGCAAGACCAATTACCGCACAAACCGAGCGTATGTCCTTTCATTTTTAGTTTGACGATGGTGACATAAGAAATAGGGCCGTTACTACACTCCAATGTATCGTCAAACATCAAACGCATAAATGTGCATTTGGTATTCATCGCCTCCAAATTCGCCTTTTCTGATCAAGACGAATTATTGTTTGATGGTCTTGCTCGTCTTCGAACCATTCAGCTTCCGATTTGGGATGCATGTCATCGAAGGCATAAATGTTAGCCAACAGACTGTCTCCCATGTTTGCACCAATCGCAGTGTCCATCACGACAATAGTCACCTTGCCTAGCAATATCTACCATAGTTTGCGAACATTCGTCACGATTATAATTATTACGACAGTTCACCATACAATCACTCCAAAGAACGACCACCCGGCATAGACGATCAGCTCGACCTTCCACGCCACGCCCGCGCTGTCCAGATGTTCCGTAAGCATATCGGTGTCGTAGAACCGTTTGTGCCGCTGATTCTTGAACGGCTGATTCTGCGCCTGCCAGCCATATTCGTTGGGGACGGTGATGACGACTTTCTTGCCTATGCGCTTCGCCTCCTTGATGATGGCGATAGGATCGTCAACTTCTTCCAGCACTTCTTCAAGCACTATCACGTCGTAGGCAGAGTTGGGGTAAGACCCCATGGTGTCAACGCTAGAAACTAGCTCGACTCCCTTCTGCGCCTGCCACGCTTCTTTATTCTCGAAGGTCACAACCAGGGTCTTACCTTCGATATGCTTGGCTACCCACTCTATCTTATTCATCCTTCATAAACACTCTCCACTTTACCGCAATAGATACACGTTGCCCATAAAGCGTATGAACGATATATCAAACCGAAGCTGAAAGAACCACACGAACATAATATATCTAGTGGGATAGGATTCACACTCCGCGAATCGGGTAGTTTCGGTTTTATTTCGTCTATTCGAAAGAAAAATTCGCCGTGGGGGTAATCCACGCTTTTATAGTTACTATTATCTCTTTTGAATAGATATCCAAAAACCCAATAGAAATCCCAAGATTTACAGGCCCCCGTAAACACATAATCATGTATGCCTGTGTACTCAGACCCAATTCTGCGACAGTTCTCATTCACCCACGTTACAAATTCTTCCCTATCAGTCGGTTCATATCTTTCTACATGGATTATTTTCGATGTATCTATCTCTATCTTATTCATCCTAAGTCCCTTCTGTACAGCATCCATTCACAGTGGCATTACACCGTCTTTACCTAAGATGCACGGATGAGGGATTGGAACTATGAACTTTCCACCTTTGTCCAACCATTCTGTCTCCTGCCCTTTTATCTCGTCGGTCAGGTGATATGGCGAAAGGAAGAAATAGTCTGGGTTGCGCTTGCGGGCTTCCTCTTTGCTCACGATAGGTATGTTGGTTCCTACCGTATATAAACCGTGCTTCCATGTATTGCCGTCGGTCGCGAAGGAGATAAAGTCGCTGTTCAAGCCGAGATGCTGGAGGATGACATTCCCACGGTTTGACGCGCCGTAGATGGCTACCGTCTTGCCCTTTGCGACTTCCTGCGTGATGAAGGAAAACAGCTTACCCATCATCTTTTCAATCTCTTTGGCGTAGGTTTCATAGAAACTCGGCACTTCTAAATGTTTCTCTTCTACGACGCGATACGAACTCATCTGATACGGCCCGCCATCCTTCTGCATAAACAGCCGGAAACTCCCACCATTGATATCGTTATACTCAGCCCGAAAGATATCCAAACCGTGCTGCATTACGAGGTCGTGCATGGTAGCATAGGAATAATAGCATAGATGTTCGTGTCCGATGTTATCGAAAGTATAGTTCATCATCATAGCACCCAGGTAGTTCTGTTGCACGACAAACACGCCATCATCGGCGAGCATATCCGTGATGTCCCGTAAGAATCCGTGAGGGTCGTCGAGGTCGTAAAACATAGCTACCGCGGTTATCACCCTGGCAGGTGGCAACGCTCTGAATCCGAAGTAATCGTAGAATATTCGATGCCCCTTTTCTTTCGCCATGACGCCTACATTGGAGGCTGGCTCAAAACCGACGGTGTTCAAACTCTTGTCGGAATAGCAGTCGAGTAGAGTCCCGTCGGAACAGCCTATATCTATCACCGTGTCGCCGTGTTTTATGTCTGCTATACTTTCTACCGACCTGACGATGCCCGCAAGGTCGTCTTTTATCGTCTGGCTTATGCCGCTTCGATACCAGTAAGTGCGGTGGTATATCAGGTCGCGGTTTAGGGTGTGTTTGAGTTGAACCAGCTTACAGTTCTGGCACATCACTAAATCCAGCGGCCCTTTTATACCTTCCCGCCCCTTCTCCACAAAGTCTGATAGATACTGCTCACCCAAAGACATGAGTGAGATAAATTCGGGCATGCGACAGTTGCGGCAACCTTCGATTTCTACGGCGTTCATGGAGAACACGACTACTTTTACTTATAAAACGACTAAAACCATCTCAGTCCGTCGGCGACCTGTCCGTACAGCGTCTCCCACTCGGTAATTTTGGTGTTGATGTCATAGTGCTTGAGCGCGACTTCCCGACATTCTTCTGGAAAAGCGACGGGATATTCGGTTTCGTCTTTCATAGCTTGCAGGAACCCTTCTTCACTATGACACAACGCGCCAGCAAAATCTAATTCTGGCAACACGCCGCGAGCAAATGTGATGAACGGCGTACCGCACGCCATCGCTTCGACCATGATTTGTGAGTGAGCTTCATCCTGTTGGACTGGGTAGATGAGAGCGCGGGCGTTCTGGAGCAGTTCTATCTTCTTTTCCTGCGTTGCGGCGCCATCCTCGTAAGTGTTATAATAAGTCTTTATCATGCCGTCGCATTGGCTTTCTATGAGAGATACGTATCTCTTGTTGGCTTCTATGTCGCTGGGGATAAGGCCAAGGAACAGGTCGAGTGGCACATTCAGCGCTTTGGCATATTCTATCGCTTTGTGCGCGCCTTTCTCTGGCGTCGCTTTGCCTATGAACAGGAACCTGTCGCTCTTTTCAGTTTTGAGAGTATATTCGTTACAATCCACTAGGACGCTAGGCATGACGCGAGCCGCCTGTTCATGAAGTTCACGGAAGCGTGAACCCTGCCACTCCGAAATGGCGACGATATTGAACGGCGCAACTTCGTATCGGTAGGTGACGGGCGACCAGATCATCGATACTATCGGGTTCTTCTGGCTTGTGATGTTGCGGGCCATGACATGTTTGTGGGAGAAGTCGTGGATAACATCGAAGGCAGGACTCTGTCGCAAGTATCTGCCGAAGGCTATGTCATCCTTATCCTGTTCTTCCGGTAAAGCCACGGTTTCTATTAATTCTACTCCGTCGGGAACTTTACTCCCTATCGGCGCGGCTACCGTGACTTCATGACTGCGTTTGTTTAATGCGTTCAGATAACGGGATACGAGAAGTTCTATACCTCCGTAACGCTTTGCACCGAGAGGAGCTACTGAGGTGCTGATGATAAGGATTTTCATCTGTTCTCGCCTATGAACTCCACGCTCATCTGATTGTTGCCGCCGTGTATAAACTTTACGGGGCCGATATGCTTGCACTTGATAGAAGTGTCACAAAAGACGGGTATCCCGTGCTTGCGGCAGTGCATGAAGAAGGCGAAGTCTTCGCTCGCGCCTGGGTGTTGCCGCCACTCCGTCCACACGAACCACTGCGGACGGCACTGCTGACCGTCTAGAACCATCTGCCGCGGCTTGACCTTCTCGAACACTTCCATGTCTATGAGGACACAGCCCGTGCCAACCGCGTCACATTCGACCAGCGAACCGTCCTGATAAGTCCCGTCCTGGATAGGCGATAAACCCGCGACCATGCCGGCGTTGTTAAACCTCAACATCTCGTTGAACGGCGGATTGTGCCGTCGCACATACAGCCCTGAAACTATAGGCTTGTTATGCGCGAGCAAGCGCGGGATGACATCCGCGGGTGGGATCACGTCCGCGTCAAGGAAAAAGAGCCATCTCGCCCCGTTCTGATGCGCTACATTTATCGCCTTATCTCTCACGATGTCTATACACGGTTCAGGGAAGCGCACATGCACGACCTTCAAGCCCGCTGGTATGTTGAACCAGATGTTGCGGACGTGGTCATACCATTCGTAGTAGATGGCGTCGTTACCGGATACGGGCGTAGCTACGAGTATATCTATGGGATTGCGCTCCCAAGCTCCACTCAAGATGGAGTCTTGCCGTGATTGTGATTATTAAAAGACTAAAAATTAGAGCGCCGCTTTGATGCTGTCCACGGCCGTCTTTATGTTGTCACAGATTGCCTTTGCCGCTGTTTTCATCGCCGATTTCTGTGCCGCCAAGTCCACTTGGATGCCACCGATTACGATTTTACCCTCACCGTAAAATTGTACGAGGGTTGTCAGTCGTCCTACCGCTTGGTGTAATTTGTTGAGGTCTTCTGCGATTGTCATGCTAACGCCACGCTGTATATCGTGCCTGAGAAGTTCATAAAGACTTTCGGTACGCCAGCCGCGGAGGTTATTGCGACCGTCCAGAATCCGCTTCCGAGGGTTGAAGCTGTCGGGGTCTCCAAGAGAGTCATATAACCTGATGTGAAAGCGGCTCTCGCTCCTGACACGACATTATTTATGGCAAGACCGCTCGCTTGAATTATGTTTGCGCCGCTGATGTTGCCGAGCATGAATATGTCTTTGATGCGAGATGTGGTAGTACCGAAGCTACCGAAATTATCGCTTGTATTAGAAAAGGCATTGTTTATCGCATCCCACGTGGAGTTACCAACAGAAAGACTAATCGTTGGAGTTCCACCACGACCTATGACACGCGTTAAAGTTCCATCGGTGAATATGATATTACTACCGCTATGGGTTATTGTAAAGTTAGAATCGCCCGCCGCAATGGTGATAACACCCGACATCACGCTAGACGAGCCTAAAATACCAGAAGTTAGTGTTATACTCGTTCCAGAATGGACACCTACTACTATCCCAGACGCGAGATTGACTTGCATCCCAGAGATTATGTCAATAGTCGCGCCACTCAAGTCTGCGGTATTCCCCGAATAGGCTTGCGTTTGAAGTCCCGAGCCGAAAGAACCCTGTAAACCCGATATTATTTCTGCCTCTATGCCAGAATATGAGATGACGACGCCGCTGAGGACACCGTTCACGACAAGTCCAGAGAATACGCCGAGCCTGCCGCTTATCGTTATGGTATCTAAACCGGATGCAAAGGTGCCCTGCGCGAAGTCGTTAAGAAGGTCTGCGCCTACATCTATCGTCCCGCGTGGTATGTAGCGTACGTTGAGCGTCATCTACGCCACCGTCACGAAAGCATTGAAGTTTGTCCCTGAACCGTCATCCCCGTCTTTATGCTGTAATCTGAGGTACGGCCATGGATCGGTGAGCGTCGCTATATACATCCCAGAATAGGGGTTAGCGGCGCTCGTCGCGACTATCTGTCCTGAAACGAGAGTTACATAGAGTCCACCAGAGTTGTTAGCAACCTGTATGCTTATCCTTCCGGAGCCCGCGCCGGCGTTTTGAACCGCTATGAGCTTCACGGAAGCCTGCCTGCTTTCTATAATCAAAGAGTTCCTGTAAGTGCCGCTCAGAGTAGCACCGGAAGCAGGCGCAGAAGTACCCGAAAGTGTGTTTATACCGGACGCGCTGAAAACGAGAACCGTCTCTGCGGCTACGTGGCCTAGTCGGTATGTCATATCACCTCCGAGGGGGCGCGGTAGTTGTAAAAAGACTATGGAGTGGTTCTCTTAGAACTCCGCTTCACAACTTCCGATGATACCATGCCCCGTCACTCTGATTTTGAGCGCGTTTTCCGCCAGATGGTAAAAGACTACGGAAAGAAGAAAGGCGAGGAAGTTTACTACTCGTGGCTTACGAAACACAAATATGACGATACGGAGCCTATGGACAAGCAGAAGTCCAAAGCCGAGGGCGCGAGTGAAGTTACCGCGCTTCTGGAGGCGTTCTCGGCGAAGGTAAGTTCTATCAGCGTGCCGGCATACAAAACCCACTATACCGCATATCCCAAAGACCCCGAAGTAAAGGATGGGCCGATAGAGATACGCGCCATCACTTTAGAGGAAGGTGCCAACGTGAACAACTGGCGCGTCGTGAAAGATGAGTTTCCCCGCGTCGCCGCGCAGTATAAAGAGGGCCGCCAACTCAGGCTCAATCACGATAAGACCGTCCAGAGCGTGATAGGTAAATCGTTCGATTCGGCAGTTCTCAAAGGTTCGGAAGTTGAGGCGTTTCTAGGCAGAGCGATAGAGGGCATAAACCCCGACGAGCTATATGTCGGGACCAAGTTTGAAGCGAATCCACAAGATCCGCAGGTGAGAACGAATATTCTTTCGGGCTATGTCGAAACGGGTTCGATAGGGTTGGATGCCGAGGCGTTTTGCGACGAGTGCGACGAACCGCTGGAACTTGTCGGTGGGGCGTTTGAGCGCACCTGTCATCACTTGAGCGCGTCCATCAAGCTGAAGAATACCGAAGTAAAGGAATACTCCTACGTCGCCGAGCCAGCGTTTGAACACTCTTTCGCGTTTCCCTCTTTCAGCGCGGCTGTCTCGGATGCCCTTAACCATAGTCCTTTTACTAATACGCCTCCCACACCAAAGACAGATACCGAAATGGTAGATGCTAAAGTTACTGAAATTCCAAAGGTCGAGGCTACCGCTAAGGCCATAGAGCATGAAAAAGAGGACGAAAAAGAGGATGTGGAAGCAAGAGCTACTGCCATAGCCGAGAAGATGCTTGCCATGTACAAGCAGGGAGTCGCCGACGCTGTAAAGCATTATAAGATGGAAGCTGACGCAGAACCAAAGCCGAAGGTAGAAGCTACCGCGGCTGAGGTCAAGACGGACCAGATTACTCAGAGTGCGCCAGCCGTGAAGCCAGAACCTGCAAAGCCTGATTTCCTAGCCAGGGCATACGAACCTATGCGATTTTGGGCGAAGGATTTAGCCGTAAAGGAGTTGCTAGTCGCCGCATCGAAGGCGGAACGCGCCCCCGCAAGTTTCCGTGCTAGAGTGAAAGAGGTGTATGGCTAGATGTCCGAAGTACCAGCAGTAGTTAACGAATCAACCGCGATAGAGATCAAAAGGAGAGAAGGCTCAACCTTCAGTCAGAAGTCGGTCTCGACGATCACCGCAGGCGATTTTGTCTATAATCTCAACAACTCCGGTCTTGTACAGGCCATAGAAGCGATACCTGCAGGGTCAATTCAGGGAGTCGCCTTATGGGATGCGGCTTCCGGGACTCGTTGTGTTACAATCAAGGGACATGTAAGAGCGAGATGGGACGGCGCCGGTACTGTCAGCAAGGGAACTGAAATAGTTTCTTCCGACGTCCGCTCTGGCTGGTTTGAACCGCTCGGAGCGCAGACATCAGGAACGCTATCGCTCGGCTACTCGGTGAACGAATTGGCCGCGGCTAACAGCGGTACTCTTGTAGAGGTCGTTCTAGGATAAAGGTGATTGAGTAAATGTCAACATCCGTACAGCAACTGGTCGTAGAAAGAACGGAGTACGCGTATCCTGAGCTAGACACTAGGATACTCCAGGCAGTATTTCCCGCTAACGTATTCGTGAACTCCCTCACATACTACTCCATCGCGGACAGGAAGGTCCCCGCTGTAACCTTCGTGTTGCAGACCATACCTTCGGCGAGTCCGACAATCAGACCTATCGGAGAAGGCGAAGATATACCCGTGGACATGACTCCTTACAGCAAGTCCACCGTTACGCCCAACTTCTGGGGTGACTCGATAAGGGTTCCGCGCACCGTAACGGAAGACATGTCAATCCCGATCATACAGGATTACCTGAACAGGATCACATGGAAGACCGCTTACACAAGAGACAAGCACGTAGAACGGACGCTTAACGCTGGCCTATCCTCGACGGCGCACGGCGCAGGGACTGACAACTTCGTGGGCTTTACAGGCACAGGTTTCGACCTGACAAACACTCTAAGCCAGAAGGATATCCGAACCGCGAAGGCTAATGTCGAAAGCGAGAGCGCCGGAAACTACCTCATAAGCGACATCATAATGCACGCGATAAATGCCGCGGACCTCATAAGGATTCCTAACTATGTCTCTGCCTATTACTACGGACAGACCGACATAGGCAAGAACGCACCGCTTCAACAGTCAACCGCACCTATCGGAAGGTTGCACGGTTACAACGTATGGGTTAGCAACGTAGCGCCCGCAGGGACGGCATACTTCCTAGCCGCGAACGGCGCCAACGTGAACAACCAATACAGCCCTCTGGGCTTCTTCGTGGAGAAGCGGCCACCCTCGACCGAAAACCTATTCTGGCCCTCTACCGACGAGTTCAGGGTGTTCATAACCACAAGGTTCAAGTCGTATGTCGCAAGGACACAAGCCGGATACATGATAACTTCGCTGGCAACAACGTAGGTGACATAGATGACTTTCCAAAACACCGAACAGGTATTCAGCTACTCAGGGGTAACGGGTATATGGCTGAATCCACTCCCTGCCACAACGCTGGTAAGAAACAGCGGTGGTATAGTCAATATCGCTGGCCCGGCTCTCATACACTCCATATTGGTCGTACCCGCGTCAGGACGCTATCAGGATGCTTCATCTTCAGGTGTAGTCCTCGCGGTCCAGCATGCTACCTCCGGCATGTTCGCCCAACTCTCAGGACAAGAGCTTTTCAGGTATGACGGCGTATCACAAAGCGGTCTGGGGACGGCTAACCAGGTCGCAACCTTTGGACCACTTGTAGGGCTTGACTTCCTGGCGCGAAGCGGCGTAGTAACTCTCAACTCTGGCACACACGTCTACGACATCATAGTGACATACGACGCTAGAGCGGGCTGACAGCCTTCTCTTATTCCTTTTATTCATCCGCAGGATAGCATAGGCTATGTCCCTGACAGTTGGACCCGTCATAGATAAGAGAGAGAAACCCGTCGTAAACCCCAAGCCTTTACGCGACGTAGAGGAATACAAAGGCTCGCCCCCTACGAGCAACGAAGGCAAGACACCCATCGCTTATAACATCAGCGAGAAGTGCAACCTCAAAGATGACCGATATAAGGGTGGAAGGTGTCAACAGACTCTCATGGTAGCGCGGTTGAAGAATACCAAGTTTGAGTGGGATACTACGCATACGGGTGGGCAACTCATGTACGACGACGAGGACGTGAAACAGTTTAAATACTGCCCCATCCATGGGCCGAACCCGGTAGGGCCGAGCATGTGGTAGCTGTCATCAAAGATGTGTTCTGTCCGATTTGCAACCATCCTCTCGGAGAAGATAAAGGGGATACAGCATGTTTCTGTCGCTGTCACGCGCCTTTAGGGCTATACGATCCTGGGCCTTTGGATTAAAGTGGCTCGTCAAATATCGCGGTAAACCCATCCAACTATGTCCTCACTGTCTATGTTGTCGCAAACCATTAGGTTTATATGGTTCATTATGCAGTGATTGCGCCGAAAGGGAGAATACACTGGTGATTAATATATGAAGAACCCGGTGTGGAAACAATTAGAGGAACAAATGTCTAACCGAGTGTGGAACCAAGCGTGGGACCAACTGTCGAACCGAGTGTGGAACCAAGCGTGGGACCAAGTGGAGAACCAAATGTGGAACCAAGTGAAGAACCAAGTGTGGGACCAGG
>ERZ1292623.962-Hain-H51-01um-R1-962-length-28804-cov-4_pt1 | contig 18484 bp, 25 predicted proteins | sample MGYA00564398_ERZ1292623 | MGnify/ENA primary metagenome ERZ1292623 (study PRJEB36523, sample SAMEA6512633) | groundwater metagenome | collected 2019-01-07 | study: AquaDiva: Metagenomics assemblies of 32 groundwater samples | reverse complement strand
TAGCGATCTGCATCAATACCCGTGACGCCGAGGCCGTTCTGGCGGCTTTGCGGGTCCGGCTCCCCGGACTCGGAGCGCTAACTGCGTTTCGTGACAAGATTGGCTCGCTTCCAGATCCATCAGAGTCCGTCGGGAAGTACATTGCCATCCTGAACGCGGCCCTCATGCCGCTCAAGCAGATCATGGACATTCTGGAGGTCGTCGTCGCGATCGTGAACTGTCTCAACTCGGTAATCGACGCGGTTGAGCAGCTATCACCGCAGCCAGTGATCGATTGCCTCGGCAACCTCACCGAGATCATGGGGCGGATCCTCCAGTACATCCCACCTTTTCCGTACATCATCGCGATTGCCGACATCCTGCGCGTCTTCATCGTCTACCTCGACGAGATCATCTTCGCCCTTGCGGAGATCAATGCGCGGATACAGGCCCTCGATCGGGTGCGCGCCCGCGCAGCCGTGCTCGGCGACTCGAACTTGCAGTTCGTCGCGAACTGTAAGCAGGTCGAGGTTGATCAGATGCGCCGGAACGCCTTCGAGGGCATTCTCGTGGTCGCGCGGATCGTCGGCCTCATCTTCGCGTTGATCCGCGGGATCGTCCGCCTCGTACCCGCGATTTCGAGAACCGAGGTCGACGCGATCGAAGTTCGGTTGACCAGCATCGAGGCCGACATCTCCATCATGATAGCCGGTCCCTCCGTCGGTCTTACCGCGATATCCGTGCTCCTACGCGACCTGCGCGCCATCCTCGTCGACATCTACCGTCTACTCGCCACCCCGATCGGGCAATACGTAGAGGTCGCCGTGCTTCCCACTGTCTCCTACGTCACCTAGAGTGGAAATGGGTTAAGGTAAGGCACCTCGATGCCGATTCTAGACTTTCTCGGTCAAGGTCTCGCCCGGCCGTTCCGTCGTGCCGGGGCCGATCTTGCACGCGCCGATGGTGAGGCCCTCGTCCGCTCCGCCGTCGCACAGGTGCTTGGAACCGAGCAAGGTGAGCTGCCGTGGAACCCGCGCTTCGGGTCCCGCATCACAACCTATCGCCACCAGAACATGGACGAGGTTATGGAGGCGCTTGTAAAAACTGAGGTGCAGGCCGCCTTGGCGGTGTGGGAACCTAGGATTCAGGTCCTGGAGGTCGCCGCGACACGAGTCCGCAACGATAACCGGCTCGACGTCTCGCTTACCTGGGCCATCATCGAGCGAAACTCACCGGAGAACCAAGTCCTCGTCGGTCCCGTTTCGCAGGAGATCAGGATCTGAGATGCCACTGCTGCCACGACCGAACTTGGACTACTCCGACCGCGACTTCGCGGCGGCGAGGCTGCGGCTGCGGAGCCTCGCGCGCTCGGTATTCCCGACGTGGACAGATTTCAACGCCGGATCTTTCCAAACGATCCTGCTGGAACTTTACGCGCATGTGATCGACACGCAGTCGTTCTACCAGGACGCGCAGGCGCAAGAGGCTTTTTGGGCCACCGTGACCCAGAGAATTTCGGCGATTCGACTCGGCCGTCTCATCGATTTCAGGTTGTCTGGCGCGACCGCGGCGACGGGCTCTTTGCTCTTCACGCTACCTTCTCCCGCGGTCCTCGCCGAGACAATTCCGGTTGGCGTCGGAGCGCGGACAGTGGGCGCCAGCCCAATACGATACCGAACCACGGCAGTGGGGACGATCCCGGTTGGTGCTTCGACGGTCTCGATCGCGGCTGAGCGTGCCCTCCAACACCAGGAGACCTTCACCTCTGGCGAGACTCCAAACTATGAGGTCCTCCTCGCCAACTTCCCCTACCTCGACACACGCGGGTACGTCTCCGGGGGCGACCTCTCCTCCGCTGTCGTGACCGCCAACGAGGGAACCTTCGTCGAGCGCAACACCTTCCTTGGCGCTACGGCGGACGCCCGAGTTTTCGTCATCCTCGTCGACCAGGACGACCGCGCTCGGATCCGATTCGGCAACGGAGTCTCCGGGCGCATCCCGACCGGGCTCATCACGGTTACATACAAGACTGGTGGTGGCGTCGCCGGGAACGTGGAACCGAATCGGATCACACAGATGGAGGGAAGTGTCTCGGCGGCTGTTGGTGGTGGTACTGCTCTTAGCCTGACCGTGACGAATCCGGCGGCGTTCTCTGGAGGTACTGACCGCATGAGCGTGGAGACCGCTCGTGCCCTGGCCCCGCAAAGCCTCCGGAGCCTTGTCCGCAGCGTCACCAAAGACGACTTCGAGGTGAACGCTAGAAGGGTGGCCGGTGTTGCCCGGACCCTGATGGCCACGCGGAACGAAGACCCGGCTGTCGCGGAGAACACCGGCCGAATCCAGATTGTGGCCGCCGGAGCTCGGCTGGCTTCCGGGCGGACGGCCCCGGCGGCCCCGTCTGCAACGATGCTCGCGAGCGTGCGGACGGAGGTAACGGTCACGCGGCCACAAACTCTGACCTTCACCGTCATCGTCGAGGCAGCGGCGTTCGCCGACGCCAACATCACGACTCGGATCTACCTGAACCGCGGAGCCGTCGCGGCTACGGTGGCGACGGCGATTCGCGCCGCTTTGGCTGACATGTTCGCGGTGTTGCTGGCAGACGGGACGGCAATCCCAGACATCGACTTCGGGGCCAACCTCGTCGAGGCGGCGGGTACCGTCGTAGCTGAGATTCCGTGGAGCACGATCTTCAACGCCATCCGGGACACTGCGGGGGTGAGGAAGGTCGACGAGGGTACGAGCGGACTCTTGGTTAACGGACTTCGCGGTAGCCTTGTCGTGACCGCCCGACAGTTCCCCCGGCTCGGGACCGTCGGGATCGTCAACGCTGATGACGGCGCGGTTCTCTAGTGCCAACCGCGAACAGCGGATTTGAGATCGCCGGGGCCTCGGCTGGACTAGCGGCCTCGTGGACGCTTGCGACCGCAGCAGCACTGCAAGACCTCGTCGACCTCGACACCGCCACTCAAGCAGTCGAAGACTTCGAGAACGGCTGGCGACTGCCGATGGGTGGCGGGCCGGTTGGGCCGGCGATCCGTCTTCTAGGTTCGTTTGACACCGCGACTAATGTGTATACGGACGGTACGTTCTTCCCGTTCATCACCGGCAGCGGCGTCCACCCACTCTTTCTCGCGCGGCCTGTGGGCGGGCCCCTAACCGGCGGACCTGTGACTTTCACGGCGAACTATACGAACTCCGTCGGTGGCGGACCCCGTGCGGGCTCGGTGACGTTCCCGGCTGGCGCGGTTGTTACAGACATCCGGACCGTAACTTTGGTGGCCGGAGATCTGGGCGTTAACGGCATGGAGAGCGCGGTGGAGGTCCCCGCGTTCCCTGGCCCCGGTGTCATCGACTTCTACGGAATTAGAGGGCTCACGTGGGCGGAGGGAACCGGCACGAGGAATATGGAGACGGCCTCTAGCGCCCTCACGAACACGTCGTCCATCTTCACCTTCCTACCCGCAGCCTTGGAGGCCGTCGTTTACACACACGGCGCCACGCCGGAGGCTTTCGAGTTTGGGTGGAACAACTCCGGCTTCGTGCTTAACAACTTCGACGCCATCGCATCGGCGGCCTTCTCGTTCGAGGCGCTGCCGACAGCCGCCGGGATCTTCATCGCAGAACCAGTCGAGGACTTCGAGGAGGGCTGGGGTTCACCGCGGGCACAGACGTTCAACCTCGGAAGCTACCGAGTCGTGAACAACCTCTTCACGCCGACGTTGCCGAGCCCTGCAGTTGGTGTAGCTGGCGCGGGCCTCTATCCACAGACTGTGAGCCCGCGGGTTAGGATCACAGAGGCGTTCGGCGCCCAGCCGATGACGATCACGTTCGCCTACTTCCGATTTGTCGGAGATGTCGTAGCTCAGAACGGCGAGGTCAGGGTCCCGCCGTTCGCGGCGATCGGACAGCTCATTGCGATTCAGGTGCCGCCGAACCCGGGGGACGCGACGGAGACACGCGGCGTCCACGGAATTCAAGCGGTGAACGGGACCGTCGTCGAGGCCGTACCCTCGGATCAGCTCGGAGCCTTCGTCTTCGAGGTCACGCAGATCACGGATCCGGCGGCAGATCCACTCGCGTTCAACCGCGGTGTCGTGCTCACGAGCATGGATGCACGGCTCATCGTCGGCGGGGGGACCGCGCGCGTGACCTACGAGGCGACGACCTCGGGCGTTATCGCGCCCGCGATCACGGTGGAGCACATCTTGCCGGCTGGCGCGCAACTGCTGACGGAGGCGACGCGTGTTGGCAACGCCGTAACGGTGACGCTCCGCAACAGGGCGCTGCCGGCCGTCTCTCTCAGTTTCTACCCTGGTACGCAGGCTACGGCAGCCGAGGTGGCCGCTGCCGTGAATGCAACCTCGCCGCTCGTCCGGGCTACCGCCGGCGGCAACGACGCCGCGAATCCGGTCGGGGCCATCGTCGCCACCGCCCTGGTCTTGCAGGTCGCTGCAACGGCGGCCACGTTTGATGGACCGGCGTTTGCGGAGACGGCGGAGAACTTCGAGAATGGTTGGTCGAGCAACGAACTGAGCCGGACGAGCTTCGCCCGGTTCGCCTTGGTACCGGTGTTCTTCGGGGGCCCGTCGGTCGAGTTGGGGCTCATCAGCGTCGCGGCCGGCGTTTTTTCAGATTCGGGTGGGGCCATCGGCGGGGCAGGTTATCCGGAGTTCTGGTTCAGGATTACAGCGACGGTCTCGGGTCCCGCGGCTGTACCTATCACGGCGACCTACGTAGACCAGGGGGGCGGGGGCGGGAACGTCGCGAGCCTCTTTTTCGATGCCGCGGTGGTGGCGGCGATGCCGAGTGCTGCCAACGTCGGGGGGATGGAACGAATCGCGCTGTTCGGACCCGACACAGGTGTGCAAGACGTGACGGGCATGACCGGGTTCAGTGCGGGGCAGACGGGAGTGATGGCGGCTGTAGGTGCGGGAAACGTAGGAAGTGGTACAGCAGAGGTCTTCAACGCGGGAGCCTCGACGGTAACGGCGTGGGTTCTCGCTTTTAGCTAGGACCGAGTGGAAAAAATGGGCTCGTGGCGTGGCGCTACGCGAGCCGACCGCAACGCGCTGAGAGGGTGTTAATCACATCGCAGAAAGTGACTGGTCTGTAGTTTCAAGTTCCCTCGACGCGGCCTCGGTTGCGCGAGGGGTGACGTCCGCGTTCACGGTGCCGCTCGGCGGGGGAAGTTTCATCTTCGCTACCGATAGCCGCGTCGCGACCACCGGCGGACTTTTTATGTACTGCAACCGACCGAATTTCGGTCCGCTCCTGAACGGGGCCGCGGCGGCTACCGGCGGGAGCCTCCGTCTCGCGATCCAGAAGCGAACTAGCGGCGGCAATACCGGCTGGGCGGCTCTCGGTTTCATCGGCTTGCGCACCGGCTCCGCTGGCGCACCGGCGCCCTCCGTGAACGACATCGGCTACCTGTTCGGGCTGGAGAATGCCGACCCGCACCGGATCATCTGCCGCAAGGGGGCACCGGCGGTCGGTCTCGCTTCTACCGCGGGCGCGACGCTACTCAGGGCCTCCAACGCAACCTTCACGCCCGGCGTCTGGCATCACCTCCGCATCGACATGATCGTGAACCCGAACGGAGATGTGATCCTGCGGTTCTTCCGCAACGACCTCGTCGTCAACGCGGTCACGGCTCCGATTTGGACTGCCATAGCCGGCATGACTGATTACACCGACGACGCCCTCGGGATCCTCTCCGGATCCGCACCTCTATCCGGCGGCTTCGCCGGGTTCGGATCGTGGTCAGACACCTTGGGCAGACAGTCGCTTTTTGACCAAATTGAGGTCTATCGACAGACCTGACATAGAAACTCTTTTGGTGTATAAGATGCCTATGCCCATCGACAGATCCGAAACCGTCCCCCGAAGCCACGATTTTGAGACGCGGTCGAAATGTCGAACCGCTGAGTGGCAGAACCTGGAGGTTCGCGCGAGGCGGATTGCCGCGTTCAAGACGGCGGCGCTCCTGCGCTACCGGGATCCGATAGCACGCGAAACGACTTCGAAAGCGTTGCTCCGCGCGGCCCAGAACCCCGAGATCCGCGCGAAGTTTCAGCGCAACGCCGAGATCGCTAGGGCTTCTCGCGGACCGGGCAGCGCGAATGGGCAATCGGACAGGCCCGAATATAAAGTTTGGGACGCGCTGGTTCAGCGTTGCACAAACCCGAAGAGCTCTAGCTTCAGGAATTATGGCGGCCGGGGAATTCGCGTCGCTGCTGCGTGGCGAGGCTACGGAGGGTTTGCCAAGTTTTTCGCTCATATTGGGGCGCGGCCAACACCGACGCACACTCTCGATCGGATCGACAACAACGGCAACTATGAGCCCGGCAATGTCCGGTGGGCGACGCGACTTGAGCAGTCTCGGAACAGCCGCAAGGTTCACATGGTCACGATCCGCGGCGAAACGCTCCACCTCGCGGAGTGGGCACGGCGGATCGGTATCACTCCGCCCGCCTTGGAATATCGACTCCGGAGAAACTTTACCGAAGACCATTTGCTAGCGCCGGGGCGGGGACCCCGACACCGTGCCTAGCCCATTCTCATACGTCCTCGGAACCTCCCAGGGCCGGATCGTTCCCGTCAACGCAACCGCGACCGACGGCACGTCCGTTTTCTGCCTCGGGATCGATCAACTTCCTGCGCCCGCATTTGATTTCGCCGTGGGGGACGCGGCGACGTTGACGCAGAGCATCGACCTCACCGGGATCAACTTGCTGCGGGCGACGTGGAGGGTCAGACAGCCCGCCGACGTGCCGCGGAACATCCAGCTCGTCGGCGGGACCGCCTTGGGGGCGCTCCGTCACGGGAGCATCTTCGGTATCGCGTCCTTCCACGCCCGGCTGACCGTCGGGGTGGGTGCCTCATCGGTGCGCTATTGGGCAGTCGCTACGGGGACCCCAGTACTGCCTATTCGAATCGCGTATGTGGATGAGGGGGCGGGAGTTCCCGATAGACCGCTCGGGGTTGCGACGGTGCCCACTGGCGGCAACATCGACATCACGGTCTTCCCGGCCAAGGTTGCTGGCGCCATTACCTCTACGGCTGCCGACGTCGCGGCGGCTATCAACCTCGACCTCGCAGCTTCCGTGCAGATCACCGCGGTCTCCGGCGGGGTTGGTGTCGTTATACCGGCGGCCTTCGCGACGATGGTCATGGACGCCGCCGACGAGGATGGGCTCGACTCCGTAACGACCGCCGTAGACTTCTTCACGGACGCTCACGTCGGGAGACTTTTGAGGACGGCTGGATCCGTCGTCGGGGCGAACAACGCCGACCGGCTCATCGTCGGTATCGTCTCGCCGAGGATCGCCCTGCTCTCCGACACCGTCGTCACGGATACGGTTCTGCTTTCCCCCGGGCTGAGCCTGCTCCTCGTGGGGGCTCGATGGGCGGCGGAGCTTCTGGTCGATGGAGCAGTACGGGCTTCGGTTATTGAGGCACCGGGTCGAGACCGTGTTCACCGCGACCTCGCGGCCTTCGTCTCTAAAATTGCGCCGGGGGTACATACGGTCCAGTTCCGCTTCCGCCTAGTCGAGGCTGCGTAGAAAATGCTGGTCAGACTCGGCGCGTTCTACATCGATGCCGTCCTCGACGACGCCGTTGCGACGCGAGTCCAAGTCATCAACAGGGACCCGGAGGGTCTCGAGACTGGCGTTCTCACCTCCTCCGAGATCCGGTTCACCATCATCGATACGGGCGCTACCGGACTCGCGGCGTTGAGTCGGGTCCTCATCATGACGCCCCTCGGCACGGGCGGGCCCCCCGTTATCGTCGAGGTCTTCAACCAGGCGACGGGTGGTGTGTTCGAGGCGACCTATGCGGCCGGTTCAACCTTCGCCGCGAGCATGAGCCCCGGCTCCGCCGTCGTCGACCAGCACACCTTCGTCCTCGTTCGGGCGACACCGTGGCTCTCGCAGTCTGTCGTACGAATCCTGCTGGAAGCGACAACGCTGGCGCCAGCCCCAGTGGTCGGGAGCTTCGACTACAGCTTCACGATCCAGGACCTGACCCGCCCGATCCTGACACGGGCTACGACCCGTGGGCTGCGGACCGCCCGGCTTCAGTTTTCCGAGCCGATGTTGCGAAGCGGCGGTGTGGCCGGCGACGCGACGAGGATGCGGACCCTGTCAGGCGGAACGGATTTCACCGCCCCCGACACGATTCGGGTTCCCGGAGCAGGCTTCACGACAGTGCTAGACCTGAACTCCTACGTTGGCGTCCTAGGCGCAACCGATCCGCGCAATGATGGTTACCGCCAGGTCTTGGCAGTCCTCGACTCCGAGAGGCTCCAGCTCTCCACGAGCCTCGGCCTCCTCGACACCAATGTTACGGAGATCAATAGCCCGGCTACCGTATCCATTTCACCCTACGCGCTGGAGGGAGTCTCGGACGCGACGAGGACGAATCCGTTCTTTCTGCCGGTCGTGGCCTCAATTTCGGCTCCGCCGCAGGTGGAGGTCTCACTCTTCGAGGACGCTCAACTCCTCATCGACCTCGGGTTCTCGGGAGAGCTCTCCCCTGCCGCGGCCTATCGTGTCACCGCGGCGAACGCGGCCGACATCGTCGGCAACCTCGTCACGGCCGCACCGGCGGCCTTCACCAGCGAGGGGGTCTTCGCGCCGGCCGCACGGCGCTTCAACCTCTACGAGATGCTTCCGGCCCTGAACCGACGAGAAGACGTCTCGCAGGACTTACTTAGGTTCATGCGCGTCCTGCAGGACGTGACCGACGTTGGGTTGATGGGGACGGACAAGTTTGGCGAGCTGTTCGACGTGGACCTGGCGCCGGTGGCAGCTCTGGACACGCTGCTCTGGCAGCTCGGTGATCCGTTCTCGTTTTCTAGAAGCCTCGGGGCCACGGACAAGCGGCGCGTGATCGACGTATTGGCCGAGATGTACAAGCGCAACGGGCTGGAGGTTGGGATCGAAGACGTGCTGGCGTTCTTCTTCGGCGTATTCATGGACCTGATCCCGTTCTCGTCGGCGGAAGGCTTGCTCCTCGACGTGGACGCGCTGGACACGGTGGGGTCCGAGCTTGGACTGGACTCGCAGTTTCGGCTCTACGCCTTCGACGTGGTCTCGCCGACCCCGCTGACAGTGACGCAGCGACGGCGACTCGTGGAGATCGTGGAATACGCTAAACCTGCCCATACCCACTTCTTCAGACTGATCGAGCCGCCGGGAGCTCTGGGAGCACCGGTTATCACCTTCATCACGGACGAGTCCTTGATGGACTCCGTCGCGGGTTTGGGCTAGGGACTCACCCGGCTAGGCCGACTAGCACTAACCTCTAGATGATCGATTCGGCCAACCGGGACACGCCGGGCGTTTTCAGGCTTCTTGGACCCCTAAGACGATGGCGGGCCCTGCGTCGGCATTTCGCGGAGCAACAGCGCTTTCTCCTGAGGCGTGCGTCCGACGGGCTTACCGAAAACGCAGTTCCACACATCGTGCAAGCAAGCGTCACCCGACGTTCGGCCTCTAATTCAGTAGCGCAGATTCGCGAGCAACAAGGTGGGGTATCGCGGATTTTGGCCGCGCGGGACGGAGGCAGGAAAAATCCCCGCGAGCAGATCGGGCAAACGAACGAGGGACGTCCCGCACCTTTCCGTGCGGTGACGGTCGGTAAACTACGGGAACTACAGGCACCGCCGCAAAATTGGAAGCCTCGCTTTTGCGGCCGGAACAAGACCCCGCAACGATCGCAATTTCTCGGTAGCAATCGATGCTCCTTGCGGTACACAAGAACACACTTTCGAGAGCAGAACTTTCGAGCGCGTGACCTAAACACCTTGAACTCGCTGCCGCACTGCGGACAGGGAGGACGGGCAAACGGAGGTCGGTCCTTCACGTGTTCGACGCTGTGGCATGGGTAGCAGACGATCTCCAAGTTCCCCTTTCCGAGAAGCAGTTCTACGTTGCGCGTCGGGAAGGGGTCGATGCGATGGTGAACGAGCAAGCGCCGGGTCGCGGCCCTACATCTCTCGCAGGCCTTGCCGACACGGAGTTCCTGTGAGAGGCTGTTCCAGCCGTGCAAAGCGTACCAAGCGCTGCGTCTGGATCTGCAGTTCTCCGTCCGCTGGCCGACGCCGCTACAAGTCCGCGAGCAGTAGAATCCGAATCCTCTTCGAACCGCCGAAGGCGGCGGCCGGAAAACTGTACTGCAGATCCGGCACGGTCTCGGACTCGCGTCCACGGAGATCGGGCGTCCCTGGCGGTTTCGGCCGAGCATCCAACGCGAACTGCATACGACGTCGCAGAACCGAGCCTGGCGCGGCTGGCGAACGATCCGCTTCCCGCACTCCTCACATGCACGGTTTTCCACGGTATAATCGTATCACGCTGGAACGATGACTGCCAACCAAAAGCTGAAAACTATGGATAACTAGGTGAAAACATGAGCAATAGGACAGACTTCCCTTTCCGGCAGATTCTTACGGCTGCCGATCTCGATTTGGCGTTTGCGAACGCCGAGGCTGCGGACCGCGACCTCTCTGCCGACAACGCCCTCGCAACCGTCGACCTCTCCCAGACCGACGGCGGCGTCGTCGCCGGTCTCGTCCCGACGGTACTTGGCGGTTTGACCCTCACGATCCCCGTCGGCACCGCCTACGACAACTTGGGGCGGAGGATCCGTGTCGCAGCCCCGCTCACGCTCGACATCTCCCAAAGCGGGACGACCGCTATCGGCGCGGCCGGATTGCCGACAGGTGGGGCCTCCACCGCTCCGATCGCCCCAAACGAGCGTTGGCTTTCTGTCTTCATCCAGTTCGATCGCTTGCTCACGGACCCGAGGATCGATGGGGCTGGCGCAACGGTCTTCTTCAACTCGGCGGAGAGCTTTCGGTTCTACGTTACACAGACAGCCGACCTGGCCCTGCCGCTCCTGGAAGGTACACGGCCTCCGATGGAACCGGGGCGAGTACACCTCTGCGACCTCCGCCGAGACCTGGCAGGAATCGTGGCCGGCAGCCTCATCGCAACGACCGAGGTCGCCACGATCCTGCCTCGACGGCAGGACTGGTTTGTTCGCCAAGCTGCCGGGATCCCAATCGTCCGAGCCTCGACCGGGGTGCCAGCCGGTGGCAGGGGCATCCGGGCTAGCAGCATCCGATCGGCACTGGACTTCCTGCTCGGCTACTACAACGATCACGTCCGCAACGACCTGGTCTCCGGGACGGCCGCGGACCGCCACACGGCCAGCCAGATCGGTTACACGCTGGGGCCGACTTGGCTAGATGGGGCCACGAACCCTGTCCGTCCTGGCGGTTCCGCGGCGGTCAGCACCATGCCGGCCGGCCCTTATGCGGACGGTGTGGAAGGCCAGCTCGATAAGATCGTGATGGACTTGATTATCACGACTACGCCGAACTCCGGGTCGGAGAAGATCGGCTCCGGTGTCCACTCCACCAACGCACGAGGTGGAGGGCGACCGGTCGCCGCCGTGCCGCCTGCTGGAGCACCGGCCTACGCGGCCGGAAACATCAACTTGGCAGCTGGTGCGCTGGACGCGCAGCTCACCACCCTCCTAAACGAGCTGAACCGGATGGCTCGTATCACGGGGGATTCGTTTCAGGGGAACCTGCTCCCAACCGCGACCGGGGCCCAGACCTTGGGAGACGCTGGGTTCCGCTGGGGGGCCTTTCTCGACACACTGAACCTGACCTCGCTGGTCTCGAACGTGACGACGGGTGGGGCTACACGGGACCTCGGCGTAGTCGGCGTGGCGACCGGACGGTTCAACGTGTTCGGGAACAACGTTGATGTGCTCGGGGACTTCACGCCACGTACGAATATTGTGGCCTTGGCGGCTACAAGGTGGACGGCCGCCGATCTCCAACCGGGCGTCGACGTAACCCTCGACTGCGGCACCGCCTTACTTCGCTGGCGAAGCGTCTTCGCGCGAACCCTAACCGCAGCCTCCACACTCACCGAGACGACCCAGAACCAGTGCAGCCTGGTTGCCGCACCGGCGGACGCCGCGGTTGGCCGTATGCTCAGTCTTACGAACAAGAAGGGCAACAGTCCGTTCGAGATCACAGATATGGGGCACCCTCTTCATCGTTCGGGATTGTTCCGCGACGACATGATGTACGCCGACTCGGCGGGGCTTCTGGCGTCTAACATTTGGGCCACGGATACGGCTGGACCTGGACCTACCTCGCTCATCTCGGTACAAGTACCAACCACTCTCGGTGTCATGTCTGTGGCCGCTAACGGAACAGGAGGCGCTGGCGCCAACACTCTCCGAAGAATACGCACGCGAGCCCCCTTCGACATTGTGGTCGCGAGAGGCCCCCACTTCTCTGCGCGAGCGGCGATCAACTTCGCCGGACTAACCGGGAAGACACTGCGAATCGGGTTGTTCAACGACGCCGGCCCGAACCAAAGGGCGAATTTCGTGTCGACCGATGGCGGTAACTGGTTCTTGCGCGTGAATCGACTCGCTGACGGCGTCATGATCGGAGAGGTCGACACCGGGATCGGCGTCGTCAACGATGCAATTAGCGTGTTCCAGATCCGGTTTTTGACCGCGACATTGGTTGAGGGCTTCATCGATTCAGTTAGGTTCTCGGTCACAACCTCCGAGGCCTACCCGCTGACGAACTGGAGCGGCAATATCGAACTCCTCTCGACTGACGCGGATGCGGCTGCCGCGGCTATCCGCACCGACTGGCTGGAACTCTATCGAGCCTAGTTAGATCGTTTCTGCCTAAGACCCGGCGAACCCTACCATTACCACCCTCGAATTGATCCCTAGAACGGCCCCCAGCCCGTCTCGAAACGTCAGCGTCACCTCTCCTACCCCTCGGGCTGAGTACTCCACATAGTAGAGCAAGCTGTGCCCATCTAGGGACGCCACCACAAAGGGGGCCGAGGCGTACACCGGCGAGAAGTTCACCCTTAACGTATTTAGAGCCTCGTCTTTCACAGGTACCCCGGTGTGCAAGGAGGATCCCAAAGTTGGGGCCACCCCCACGCCGTTCGTGTTTACGATGGCGAAACCGAGCCCGCCCCCGACTAGCTCGTCTATCTCCCCGCCTATGCCTACGAGGAGCGAGTCGAGGAAGCTGGGGGCCGTCCACGCCTTGCCGGTGTCCTGGGTGGCCCCCCGAACCTGGATTCGGGAGCCGGGGAGGCCGATGGCGACTCGGAGGTCTAGCGCTCGAGGTCCTACGGCGGCGTCCGCCGAGGCCTGAACCCTGGTCCGTATGTCGTCCCTGGCGGCCATCGAGGACCCTTAGCCGAAGCGGGGAGGCTCGGTCGTGGCCTTCATGGCCCCCCGGAAGGCGAGGCCCTCCACGGGCCTGATAGCGGGCCGGGCGTCAGCCGTATAGACCAAGAGACTCCCGTCGTCCGCGGAGACGCTAACCGCGTGGACGTAGAGTCCTCTCTCCTCGGCCAGGGCTTTTGCCTTCGCTTTCGCTTCGTCCGCGCCTTGAGCCGCGACTTCCAGGCCTCGCTCGAGGAGGATGGGTGGAGGTGTTCGGTTCTCTGGGGTGGGCGGAGGGGCCTTGTAAAGAACGACGGAGTAGTTCATGGAGGGGGAGGGTACCATAGGGAGAAGCCTCGAAGTCAGATCGACCGGCTCACCGCTCGAAGGGCGTCGCGGATCTCGTCGGAGGCGTATTCCGGAGACGAGTACAACAGAGCCTCCCGACCGAACTCTGACAGGACGTCCGTGACCTCCCGCCTGAAGTCCGCTCGGGCAGGAGAGAAGATATCCGCTTGCAGCTTCGTCGCCCCCGCCTCGATCGCAGCCTGTTCAATCAGTTCGACTGCCTTACGAACTAGCTCGGTCATCTTGAGGTTCCTCCGCGAGTACGAGTTTGGTGGTCGGGGCCTTCGGGGGGGTGTTCGAGACTAGAAGGAGAGGGAGAAGCTTCGCCTCTTCCTGTGCCGCCCCGACGCAGTCCGTGCAGCAGACGATCTCCTTCACGGTCTCCCAGGATCGACTGTTGTTAGGACGAATCTCGGTAACGACCCGAGTCGCCTTCATGTTCGGGGGAGACGTCTTCTTGCATCTTCCGCAGAGAAACATTTTCCGGGGCTCCTTTCTTTCGGGGTTGCAGCCTACGATCCCCCATCTCGGTAGTGCTCGGCCCACGCTTCTTGGTCAGCAAACTTCGACGGGTACGCCTTTCCATCGAGAAGGAGCCGCCACTTCGGCCACGGAGCGATTTTCCGGGGTCGTAGTGTACGGTCAGGAGCGGCCTCGGCCAGGACGCGCTCACCGTGGGCAAGAATCTGCCTGTGCTTCGCCTTGGTCGAACGGCCGTCACGGACCATCATCTCCAAGCGACCCTTGTGTATGTAGCCGTGACAACTAGGACACAAGGCCACGATCTCAACCATCTCCATCGTCCCCGCAGCGTAGTCGATCGTGTAGAGCTCGTGGGCTTCGAGCCACGGGTGGTAGAGAGCTTCGGCCTTGGGGATCCAGCAGGCAGCGCAGTGGTAACCCGTGGCTCTATAGGCGGCTTGGCGAAGTTCGTCCCACCACACTTGACCGAGGATCGTACGAGGGGCGAGTCCGTGAAGAGGCTTCGGGATCTGCGGGTGAAACAGGATCTCCGGGCGAGGAGCCGCGGCAGCGTGGATGTAGCGCTCGATGGCCGCGTCGGTCTCGGCAGTGGCGGCTCGGGCGGTGGCGAGGTTTGCGCTCAGGGCCGATGGGGAGAACGGAAGCTTCATTTCTCGACCAGCTCCTTCGGTTTCAGCCCGAGCCCCACCTCGACAAGTAGGCTCTCGACGTGAGCCTGCAGGTCCACGAGGCTTCCGTTATTGCGGATGGTCGTGTCGATCAGGCCGAATCGAGCGATGTCGTGGAAGCCCTGCTCTGAAATATGGAGGGCCTCATCTGTGCCGGTTCGGACCCTGGACACGAACCAGATAACCCCCAAAGCGGCCTTGATGGCCGCAGCTTCCTCGGTGAAGCGAACGTCCGGGATGACTGTTCGACTGCCATCGGCCCGGTTTGCGCGATGTGCGCGCTCCCAGGCGTGGTCGATCCAGATATTCGGGTAGAGGCGCTTTCCGAGGTCGCCGATCTGCTGTAGAGCGTGGCGTGGCGTAAGGATCGTACCGTCGGGCCCTCGCCGGCCTCTCGGGTCCGGGGTTCCCCGCAGTTCACTCGGGCCGTACAGCAGTTCGTTGGACCAACCGAAGAGATCTCGGCAGAGACCTTTCATGGGGGCGGCGATACTGATTTGGAGGTGGACGGCGCGCGTGCCGAAGAGGATGTCGGCGACGGTGGACTTCCCACTTCCTGCCGGGCCCGAAAGGCCGATCAGCCATGGGGGAGTCACGGAGTCCTTAGGAGGAGCGCGAGTTCCTCGACGAGGTTAGGGTTGGGCGGTTCGGGGCCAAACCGTGTCAGGTCGATTACAGATATCCCCGCGCGTAGAGCCGCAAGGCGCTCGATCTCCATGCCGGGAGAGATTCTCCCGCCGGTTAAGAGGATCCCGTCACACTTCTCGACGAGGGACACGTCGGCTTTCAGGAATCTATCTCGACTCCACATTCCGCGGTCGTCGAAGATCGTCGCGAGCAGAACCCAGTCCGCGACAGGGGAGACCTCGAAATTGGTGAACGCCCACCGAATCCAGCGCTTCGCCCTGCCGAGGTTCCCCGAGATGTCCCCCTCTAGGGGATGGGCAATATAGAGGACCTTCACGATAGCTCCGACGGACCGGGCGAGAACAGCGCAGTCGTCTCCCAGGCGTAGGCGACGCGGGTCTGGAGATCTTCAACGGGCAGTCCGATGTGCCGCGATAGGGACGCCGCGTAGACAAGTAAGACGGCCAGAACCTGCTCGGAGTCGACGTCTTCTTGGGTAGCCTCCAGGAAGGCGGCTAGACGGGCCGAGAACTTCGTAAGCTCGGCTTCGGCTTCGGCCTCGGTCATCGTCGTCATCGTCGTCATCGTCGTCATCGTCGTCATCGTTGCCATCAGACACGGCCTTTCGAATACCTCAACCTCTTGACTTCCCGGAGGCCCTATGTTTCCCTTCCTCCATGGCCGCCAGACGCTTCCGAAACACAGGTACTACCTCCGTCGAGATTCCCTGCAAGTTGACGGTTCCCGCGGGGCAGGTCTCGATGCCGGTGGAGTTCGGTGGAATCAGCTTCGATGCTGTGGGGGAACTCGCGATCCGGAGGGGCCAGGAGAACGGTACGCTAGAGGTCCAGGCGATGGACGAGCTGGGGGACCGTATCCGCCCACCCGTCTGCCCTCCGGGCACCCCGAATCCCACATACTTTGGGGCTGTGGACGGCGAGATCTTGGCGACCCACATCGTACGGATCACCGGGGCTCCAACGACCGTGTCCGCGGGTGGTATGGATCTCCGCCGGTACCCCTGCCAGAACGAGAGCACGGTAGCTAACATAAACATCTACTCAGGCGAGAACCAGGGCGTAGGTAGCCGGTTCGTGGCACTCTCGACCAGCCCCATGACCCACGTCGAGGGCGGCATCACGTACCGGGGCATCGGGGCTCAGCGGCTCTAAGCTCTCGGTCCAGTCCGGTAATACTGAAACATCGTGATCGCCGACTGCGACTGTGGGCGGGGCTTCGCGGTTTAGTCGAACTTTGCCCACGCGACCTGGAAGTCGGCCTTCAACTCCGCCGCGATGGTCCTGATCTCCGGCGGCTGTGCGGCCGGCGGAACCTGGATGTGCGGCGGGTCGATACCGTGGACGAGGAGCAGCGATTCCAAGTGGAACTTTTCAGCGAGCGGGAGGATCTCTTTTTTGTACCAGGGCGGCAGCGCGAACTCCGGCTGGCCCTTCGGGCTCCGGGTGCAGAGGTCGATGGCGCATCCCCACAGGTGGTTGCTCGCGATCGTCTTCGTGACGATCATGCCCTTGTCGGTGCGGCCCCGCCCGTAGAGCTCGACTTGGCGCTCCAAGCTCCGCGTCCCGTCCCAGACGATCAAGTCTACACCTCGTGCGCCAGCAGTCTCGTCGACTAGTGTCAGGAACTCCAGGAACTGACTACGGAACTTCGGGTTCAGGGTCTGGACCTTGGCCGTGTTCCACTCGACGTCGGACATCGAGGCGACCTTGGTCGTCCCCTGCGGACGCATCGTATCGAGCGCGATGCTGAAGTGGTCGCGAATCTGCTGGCCACGAGACTTGGCCCACGATTCGATCGAGTTGTAGGGATCTTGCTTAAAGAAGGCCATCTTTTTAGATCTCCTCGGGGTCAGCTGGGGGTGCCAAACCTGCCGCGGCTTTGAGTACGGCGTCGCTTATGAAGCACGCGCCGCCGAGCATCGAAATCGTATAGCCGTCTTCGGTTGCTAGCATCTCAGCCCAGCCGCCATCAACGGGCAGGACGGACTTTACACCTTTGAGGACGCGCTTGCACGAGACGCGCCGGTGGTCGAGGGCGCGCAAGCTGGATACGTTGATGGGCTCATCGCTCATGGGGTAGGTTTCCCCTGACGGAAGTCGGCTGGAGGGTCTTCCCGCCACCTCGGTGTAGCTGGCGGGCCTCCCCCGCGTCTCGAATCAACCGCCGGATTACCCCCGAAATCGACTCTTTCACCCGCTTGCCACTCACTCGTTCACGCGGTTGGGCGATCTTGCGTAGCGTGGCCATGTCCTGAGGAGAGAGTCGCACGTTCACCGCTTGGCCGGGTTTTGACATAGTCCGCGAACCTCTTTTACCGTGCCTGTAAACCGCGTGTCAAGCTCTTTCTTTACGGGGACTGCCTAAATCCTAGACCACTTCTTCCGGCGTACCCGCGGGCTGCCTAGGAGGGCTTCGGCGGCGTCCGCTAGGAGCTGCTCGCTCCGCGGGGTCCGCGACTGGTCGAAGAACTCGATGTACTCGTTGACACGCCAGCGCAGTTTCTTCAGACGCTTTTCGACGTCAAGAGCTTCTCGCTCTAACGCCCGGAGCTCCCGTAGACGCGGGGAGGGTGGCTGCGTGTTGCGACGGAGAGTCTGCGCGGTCACCTTGCCGATCTTGAGGGCCTTTGTGATCTTCGCATCGGACAGTCCCACCTTCACCTATCCCACGACGTAGTGGTGATCGCCGTCGCGCCACTCGATGACGCCGCCCCCAATTCGCGACGGTCTGACCCAAACGATGGCCCCACGTTTCGTCTCTTTGTACCGCTCGGCGAGGAGCCGCCGGTAGTGGCCTCTCCGAAGATGGGGGATTGGAGAGGCGTGCGTGCCCCCGCCGTTGGCGGCCGTCCAGCGGTCGTGAACCTCGTGCTCATCGAGGAGGATGTAGGCCGGGCGGTCCCACAGCCGTTTGGCTTTAGCGACATCGGGTCTACGTGTCGAGGGTTCATTGGGCTCGCGGCGAACGTGATGGACTCGACCTGTGCCGTTGATCCACGCGATCTCCTTTAGAGCCGTCTCTAGGTCTACGCGCATGAGTCTCGTGGAGATGTCCACGCCCTCCTCGGTGTAGCTGGCGTGGTCGGCGGCGTTCTGGCTCCAACCATCCTCGGTACTCTCGAGTAT
>ERZ1292623.1498-Hain-H51-01um-R1-1498-length-22429-cov-28_pt3 | contig 18486 bp, 18 predicted proteins | sample MGYA00564398_ERZ1292623 | MGnify/ENA primary metagenome ERZ1292623 (study PRJEB36523, sample SAMEA6512633) | groundwater metagenome | collected 2019-01-07 | study: AquaDiva: Metagenomics assemblies of 32 groundwater samples | reverse complement strand
ACTCGGAAGTGTGATGTGGTATTCCATAACGCAATCGTAATTACCAATTAATAGACCGTGAACGTGAACGACATTATCTCGTGTAGAACGAGAGCACGGCGACCAGATCGCCCGCAACATCCGCAGAGGACGTGGTCGGCCGTTCGGTGACGCTACCCTCCATCGTTGTCGGATTCCACGAGAGCCAGGACGGAAGCGGGCGCTCCGCAAAGCGCTCGGCGAAACCCACTAAGACGCCATGTTCTCTCGAACCCTCGCGCACGTTGATACGGTCGCCGACTCTAAGCGCGTGCGAAGGAACGCGGATCTTTTTCCCACCGATCTGCACATGACCGTGCGCGACCATCTGGCGAGCGCCGCGCCTCGTAGAGGCGAGGCCGAGCCGCCAGACGACGTTATCAAGGCGGAGCTCGAGAAGCTCGTGGAGACGGTCGGTCGGCTTTCCGCCGGAGGCGGATCCGCCTCCGGCGGACGCGAGCGCCTTGTGCACGTAATTGCGGAACTGCCGCTCCGGCAAACCGTAGGTCACGCGCACCTTCTGCTTCTCGAGCATATGCTTGCCGTACTCGCTCTGCCGACCGCGACCGCGGCGTTTGTTCTTTGCACTGCGGTCGGCGGAAAGCGCGAACTTCTGCGTTTGCGCTTTTTCAAAGACGGATGCGCCGAGGCGCTTTGCTATTTTATATCGTGGGCCGGTTTTCATACTTAATTTATTTATAGTGAGCGTAGTCGAATTACACGCGACGAGGCTTCGGTGGGCGCGGACCGTTGTGCGGTACCGGCGTCATATCCTTGATAGAACGGATTTGGATACCCTTGCCCGAGAAAGCGCGCAGTACTGATTCGCGGCCAGCGCCGACACCGCGAATAATGACGACTACCTCCTTGAGACCGATCATTGTGCCTTTTTCGCCGAGAAATTCGCCGATCTTTGCTGCCGCATAGGGCGTGGATTTCCGCGCTCCGGAAAAACCGAGTGCGCCCGCGCTCGAGGAAACGACCGCATTCCCCTTCTCGTCGGTAAGAATGGCTTTCGTATTGTTGAATGTCGCCTCGATATGGAGGATACCTTTCTCGAGGTGGCGTTTGGTGACCTTCGAGAGGGCGCGTTCCTTCCTTCCCGCGTCGAGGCCTTTGCCGCTCTTCTTGATGATACGTTTCTTTCCCATATTAGGTTTTTTCCAATGTGCGACGACCGGAGGTCATTGTCTTACGAACGTTGCCGCGGCGCGTGCGTGAATTCGTCTTGGTGCGCTGGCCGCGTACCGGCAGTCCGCGCGTATGGCGCTCGCCGCGAGCCGAGCGGATGTCCTTGAGCCGCTTAATGTTCTGTCCGATCTCACGACGCAGTTCGCCCTCGATGGTAAAAGATTCCGCGAGTGAACGGACTTTTTGTTCTTCATCACTCGTAAGCTCGCTCCCCTTCTTATTCGAGGCAATACCGGCCGTCTGCAAAATCTCTTGGGCACGAGTCGCTCCGATGCCAAAAATAAGCGGCAGCGAGTACGCGAGCTGTTTATTATCTGGAATGGTAACTCCGGCGATACGCATACGAAAATGTTAGCGATGATTACCCTTGGCGCGCCTTACGGCGTGGGTTCTTCTTATTAATACGATACAAGCGCCCGCCGCGACGAACGAGTTGATCTCCTGGCTGTTGTACTTTTATAGATGCACGGACTTTCATTTCATTCGTTTATTTTTAAGTTAACCGACGCACTATTCTCGCGCGACCCCCATAAGGGTCAAGCACCATATCCACCTGATCGCCGACGAGGACGCGGATACGATGCAAACGCATCTTGCCCGCAAGGTAGGCGAGGACCAACGGACGTTCCACTGCTTGGTCACCCTCCTTCGCCGAGGATTCGGAGGGCGCGTCCGCCTGTTCAGACAGGCGGACGCGAAAAAGCGAATTCGGCAACACTTCCTCAACGGTGCCGACCGCCGTTTTTTTTGTATCTTCGCCTTCGCTCATTTACTGTGAATCGCCATCCATATAGATACCGTATCAATCTAGCAGGCACCTCAAAGGACGTCAATATGCGCCCGACGCCACCACTATCGAAATAGAGGCGGGATCCTGGGGAAACGTCTGCCTCCAGAACGGCCGAAGGATGATGACCGCGCGCTTGACTTCTGGGTAGTTCGTCAGTGCCACTTCTGCCGCCGAGCGAGTCTTCCCCGCAACCGCCGCCGCAATACGAATTGGATCGACGGTATAGGTGAGCGACACGGTGCCAGTAAGTATGAACGAGAACGAGGCCGCGTCTGGGTCCGGCATGTCAGAGGTCGTGAGCAAGAGATTACTGGAAGAGGCGAGCATAAGCGACTCGCCCTGATAGCCAAGACTTGAAACTGAAGAGGCAATCGCTTTGGCGAGTGCGGCATTTGGGAAGATAACCGCCGTGAGAGTACCCTGTTCCTTCACGTCAACCTGGCCCGTTGTTGAAGAAGGCGCAGAGGCGAGTTCCTGAAAGGTTGTGGTCGCAGCGCCGGCGAGGAGCGTATAGCCGGAAGGTACTTGCGTTTTAATATTCGCGAGAAGATCGGGGGTAAGCGCTTTGATAAGCGCTTCCCTCGTCTGTTGCTCAAGAGTCGAATCCACAACAGGCACGTTTCCTGAAGCGCCACCGGTCATTGCGCCCTGCGAACGCGCATAGACCTCGCTCGCCTGTGGTGTTCCGGCAAAACCGGGGATAGTGAAAGAAGTAGGAGCGATATTGTAGGAGTCGCCCGCCTGATCCGCATAGACTTTTACCGATATGCTACCGGGCTTTGTGGGACTTCCGCCCGGCACCGCTACCGCCGAGCGGATGCGGAAAATGAGTCCGGCAACGGTTGCGAAACGAGTATTCGTAAGAAGTCGCTGCACTTTCGTCTGGGTATTGTAGATCGTGATGATTCCGGAAGCGAAGGAATTCACGGTTTTCGTACCGCTTCCTTTGACGCTTTGCGTCGCTATCTTTTGCACGGTAATGACTTCATAGGGCAAGACACTGCCGCTCTGATTCGCGGTGAAAGAACTCTGAACCGCCGCAGAAACGGAACTCGGCGTTATGTCAACCTTGGCGCTAGAGAAATAGAAAAGTGCGCCTATTGACGCGGCAATAACAAAGATAATGGCGATAAGTGTTGCGTAGGGGAATTTCGGCAGCCGCTCGCCAAGGCGGGGCGGCTCCCGGCCCGGTGCGACAGGTTTATCGAGCGGTTCTACTTCTCTACGACGAGACGGCGGGGTGATGTCATTTAATGTGCGCATAGAGGGTAAGTATATCAGCTTATGGAACAAGCGCATATAGTAATCTGTGTATTACATTTTTTCATCATGAGCACGATGCTGGTAGAAGAGTGTCATAAGGAGAAGGAGAAGATCGGGGGAAGCCGCAGTTGTCTGATGCACTAATCCATTGAGGTGGTTCGCGAGGATTGGAACAATCTTTGGCGGATTGTCCGAGAGCCAGAATTTCCCAAGATGCGCCGCGTTAAGCGTCTGCTGTAAAGAAGAAATCTCTGGCTCCCGAGCAAGCAGAAATATAGTGTGCGGTAAGGGATAGTTCTTCGCAAGTTCGGTGAGTTCTTTAGTGACTCCGTCTACCCAGGACTCACGGTCGGCGGTGCGATCTGCCGTCTCGACTATGGCGATGAAAAGATCTTTACGTACGAGCGCAATGGAAGTCAGAGGTCCCGTTGCATCGACAATGAGTGCATTGCGTTCATGAGGGAATGCTCTGCGTATCGCTTGATAACGCAACGAACTGCCCGCGATAGGTAGGATACGTTTGGTGTGATACATGCTCTGAAGAACCGAGAGGATACCGTCGGCAATTTTCTCATCAATGAGCGATGAAAGAACGAAAACCGAAGCGCGATGTACTTTCTTTCCATACGGATCACTCGTTTCATACCCATTGAGAATGGTACCGACGATACTCTCATCGGCGAGTAGCTTTCCCGTTACAGCAATATTGGTCTCCTCTAGTTTCCTGGTAACTAAACTCTTTGTGAATACGAAGGGAGTTTTTTGTTCAAAGTGTTCCATACGTATTGATGTTGTCTGCCAGGGCGCATCAATCGAGACGAGTATATTGTTCGCGCTTCCGCTACCGGTGGCTCGTGAGAGAATCGGAGCACCCTCACGGATAAGCGTAGTGCCGAGTATCTGGAGCGCGCGCAACATAGCTCGCTCCGGCGACTCTTTTTCTCGCATCTCGACGGGGAAACGTCGCGTGTAAAGCAGGACCGGCAGTTCACCTTCTACATAGCGCGCATACGCGCCCGCGACCGAGCTCGTACCGATGTCAACAAGCACAACCGACTCCGCGCGTTTTTCATTGTGAAAGAAATGGGATATGAAACTCATCCGTTTATTCTAGCACTGCTTTGATGCGGCGAACGCCAGCAGAAGAAGCCTCTTCCTTCAGGATTTTAAAATGACTAAGTTCACCGGTGTTAGAAACATGCGGTCCCCCGCAAAATTCTATAGAGAATGCGCTGTCCAAGGGGCCGACCGAATATACCGAGACCATATCGGGATAGGTCGCGCCGAACTCGTGTTCGGCGCCGAGCTTCTCGGCATCCTCTTTTTTCATATCCGTACGAATAACGGGAATGGCTTCGGCAATCTTTTCGTTCACGATTTTTTCTACTTCTGATTTTTGTTCTGGCGTCATTTTTTGTCCGTAGGAAAAATCAATGCGTAGCCGCTCGCTTGTGATGTTGCTACCGCGCTGATGCACATCTTTTCCGAGCACCATTTGGAGCGCCTTAAGGAGAAGGTGGTGCGCGGTGTGATAGCGTACGGTTTGTTCCGCATGGTCGGCGAGCCCACCAGCAAATTTCTGCGTGGCACCCGCGCGCGAAAACGCCTGATGTTCTTTCATTTGTTTTTGTACGGTATCAAAATCAACCAACAGACCGCGTTCTTTTGCGATTTCCACAGTGAGCTCCACCGGGAATCCGTAGGTGGTGAATAACATGAAGGCATCGACGTTGTTCCCCATCTTCTCGAGCTCGCGCAAGCCATGCGTGAGTGTTTTTCTAAACCGTATCTCTTCTTTTTTGAGTTCTTCGCGAATACTGCTCGTTGCTTTTTGCACAAAGGGATATGCGTCTGCATATGCCGCACCAAAACCTTCCGCCACTTCTGCAAGTACCGCATCTTTAATACCGAGCTTGTCAGCTTCGCGGATAGAACGGCGAATGAGTCGACGAAGCACATACCCTTGTTCGGTATTGGAGGGGCGGATGCCGGAAGCGATAAAGAACGATGCCGCGCGCATGTGGTCGAGGATGATGCGGAATGAGTGGGTTGTATGTAAGGTCGAACCTTGAGAATCTGGGCTGAAGGTTTGACCTTGGTATTGCATGCCCGAGCGTTTCTCGAGCACTACGCGTGCGACATCGAACACGTCAATCATAAAGATGTCGGGGTTTCCAGTTGTCGCACAGGTCAGCCGCTCCAAACCGCCGCCGAAGTCGACATTCTTTTTCGGCAATTCGCTGAAAGTGTCATCCGCGTTTTTGATAAATTGCATAAAAACAGAATTACCAATCTCGACGAAACGACCGCAGTCGCAATTCGGATGACACTCTTTTCCGAACTTTTCATCGTGAAGTACCGCCTGCGATGATCCTGTCGAACCGAAATCATAAAAGACTTCTGAATCCGGCCCGCCGATTTCTCCGGGCGGCATATTCGTCGGTACGCCTGCTCTGCTCCACCAATTCTTCTTCGCGCCATAGGAAAATATGTGGTCATCGAGGACGTCAATCTTTTTCCAGATGTCCGCCGATTCCGTATCCGCCTTCATGCCGCTTTCCGCATCGCCGGAAAAAGTCGTTACGTATAATTTCTTTGGATCAAGCCCGAGCCCATCTTTCATATCGGTGAGGAATTCAAAAAGCCACGGGAGTTGTTCTTGTTTGAAATAATCGCCGAGCGACCAGTTGCCGAGCATCTCAAAGAAGGTCGTGTGGCGATTGTCCCCCACTTCTTCGATGTCCTCGGCGCGGAAAGACATCTGCGAATTGACCAAACGTTTTCCTTCTGGGTGCGGTTGGCCGAGAAGATACGGCACCAAGGGCTGCATACCGCTACTGGTGAAGAGTGTAGTTGGGTCGTTCTCGGGCACAATCGGAGCCGAGGGAATGACCGCATGCCCGCGCTTCGTGAAAAAATCGATATAACGCTTTCGTACGCCAGAGACGGTCATATTTGAAAAAGATAGCATGAGACAAAGGATTCATATACTATGTGCGAATGAAGAAAAAAGGGTGGGGGTTTGATGTGCGAGATATGGATACGAACGTGCGACCGCAGGATGATTTCTATCAGTATGCGAATGGTACATGGTTGAAGAAGAATCCCATTCCGCCCCATGAGTCTCACTGGGGTTCTTTCCTCGTGCTTCGCTACGATATCGAGAAAAAACTCCGTGCGCTCGTTACACAATTACAAAACAAAAAGAATCTTAAACTTGGCAGTCCCGAACGGATGGTTCACGACTTCTATCGTTCCGGCTTGGACATGAAGCGGCGAAATGCGCTCGGTCTCACGCCGCTTCACTCCTTGCTTGACCGCATCGCGCGGATAAAAGATGTGCGTTCGCTCGTTTTGACTATTGCCCATCTTGAGAAGATTGGCGGCGGCGGTCCTTGGGGCGTCACGGTTGATCAGGATATGAAAGACAGCGAGACATACATCATCTATCTCCATCAGAGCGGTCTCGGGATGCCTGATCGCGATTATTATCTCAAGAACGACACCGAATCAGTGCGCGTGCGCACGGCGTATGTGAAGCATCTTGAAACGATGTTCGTGCTCATGGGTAAGGCGAAAGCCGGGGCGAAACACAATCGCGAGACGGTCATGCGTATCGAAACGGCTATTGCGAAAATTTCCATGCCAAAAGAAGATCTGCGCGACGTCGATAAAACGTATCACAAGATGCGTATGAGCGCGCTCGCCCGCCTCGCGCAGAACATCGAATGGCATTCTTTCTTTCGAGCTATCGGGGCTGGCGACGTGCGCGAGGTCGTCGTCATGCAACCGGAATTTCTCAAAGCGATAAATAAAATGCTGGTTGCGGAATCTATTGAAGGATGGAAGACTTATCTGACCTGGCATCTCGTCGGCGGGTCGGCGAGTTATCTCACCGCAAGACTCGAGAAACAGAACTTCGCTTTTTATGGCACGACGCTCTCCGGAGTGAAAGTGATGAAGCCCGCGTGGCGCCGTACGCTTGGCACCGTCAACAGGACTATCGGCGAGCCGCTCGGCAAGCTTTACGTGCAAGCATATTTCAGTCGCGAAGCAAAGAAGAAAATAGCGTCTCTCGTCGAGGATCTCTTTAAAGCATACAAAGCGCGCATCAAGAATCTCGATTGGATGAGTTCGGCCACAAAGCAAAAAGCGACTAAAAAACTTCACCAGATGACTCGCAAGCTCGGCTATCCCGACAAGTGGAAAAGCTATCGGGGCCTCGTGATTTCCCCTGACGATTACTTTGGTAATGCGATTCGCGCGGCGCTGTTCGAACATGCACGCACGATGCGTCGCCTTAAGAAACCGGTGGACCGAAAAGAGTGGTTTATGATGCCACAGACGGTGAACGCGTACTGCAGTTTCGGTTTGAACGATGTCGTCTTCCCCGCCGCTATCCTACAGCCGCCGTTCTTCTCGGTAGACGGTGATGATGCAATCAACTATGGCGCAATGGGTTCGGTCATCGGACACGAGATCACACACGGTTTCGACGACCAAGGGTCAAAGTTTGATGGTAAAGGAAATCGCAAGACGTGGTGGACGAAAGAAGATAATGCGCGTTTTGCGAAGAAAGCTCGCGTGCTCGTTAAACAATTCAACAACTATACGGTTGCGGACGGACTTAAGGTGAATGGGCAACTGACGCTTGGCGAAAATATAGCCGACCTTGGCGGGGCTTCAATCGCGTATGATGCGTACGAACTCCATCTTGAAAAAACTGGGCGTAAAAATATCAATGGCCTCACGCCCGAACAGCGATTCTTCCTCGGCTTCGCGCTCTTTGAACGAGAGAACACGCGTCCCGAGTTTGAGAAAATGCTCGCGATTAATGATCCTCATTCGCCGCCACTCTACCGAATAAATGGCACCTTTTCAAACCTCCGCGAATTCCACGAAGCTTTCGGGGTACAAAAAGGCGACAAGCTGTATCGCGAGCCAAAAAACCGCGCAAAAATCTGGTAGTCAACCATGTTAAGGTGTCACCTTGACATGGTTGAGAGCCAGTCGATCGGGGTCTCGCCGTGGGCGACGAGGTAGTCGTTCGCACGGCTAAAATGCTTACAACCGAAGAAACCCGAGGCGGCGGAGAATGGTGAAGGATGCGGGGCAAGGAGTACGAGGTGTTTGCTGCGGTCGATGTGCGCGCCTTTCGCTTTGGCATAGTTGCCCCAGAGCATGAAAACAAGGTGTTCGCGCTCTTCGGAAAGCGCACGGACGGCGGCATCGGTGAAAAGTTCCCAGCCGCGCCCCTGATGCGAGCCGGCTGTGTGCGCGCGGACGGTGAGTGTCGCGTTCAATAAGAGAACGCCCTGTTCTGCCCAGCGTGATAAATCTCCACTTCGGCTTGCACGGTTCGCTCTGCTGAGCTCAGTACGCCCTCGCTCACGCTCAGTTGCTGGTCTCAGTACTTTCTTGCTCTTCGCTCGGTCGCTCAAATCACTTTCGATTTCTTTGAAAATGTTCTGCAGAGAAGGAGGAAGAGTGATATTCTCGCTCACCGCAAAACAAAGACCGTTCGCCTGTCGCTCGCCGTGATAGGGGTCTTGCCCGAGTATCACGACTTTTACTTTTTCAAACGGACAAAGATCAAATGCACGAAAGATGTATGTGGGCGGCGGATAGACGATTTCACTCTGATATTCCTTCTTCACATATGCAACCAGCTCAGCGAAATACGGCTTTTCAAACTCGCCTGTCAGATGCTTCTTCCACGATGAATCAATCTTTACGTTCATTTGATTCTGCAGAATCATGCCGCGCAACTGTCCATTAAAGCGCGGCTCGTTCTTTCTTGTGTTGTTTTAGAAATGTCTTGCCAGCGTTTTCTCGGTAGGTGCAGTAATCGCAGGGCCCGCCACCGAAGGATGTTCCTACTGGCGGAATCTCTTCGCTCATGAGCATCTTCTTCATATCGACGATAGCGGGCTCAATCCAGATATCACTGCCGGTATAGGGAATGAGCTCTATGTCGAATTCAAGCTTCCCGTCAAAAGCTTCTGCATCGGATTTCCCATTGGCGTACACAAAATACCCGGTCGGCGAGACGGCGAACCCGTTTCTGCGGAACAGCCACTGATAGATTTCCATCTGCCGCTTGTACGAATCATATAAATCTTCTTCCGTGCGCGGCCCTTTTTTCTTGCTGGTCGCTTTGTAATCAACGATGATGAATTCTCCCTCGGGATTGACCCATACATCATCGATACCACCTCGTATCAATAGGTTTGTTGGAGTGTGCAGGTAGGTAATCCCGCGACGGAGCGCGTCACGCCACTCCTCCATTCGCTTATCGGCAAGCGGTACGGCGTCAAGACCGTAACGCTCCAGGAGCGGATGTTTAGAGGCGCGCGCGCGATGAATATCAAACTCGCGTTTCAAGAGTTCATCAACTGCGTTGTTGAGTGTGAACGCGGGCATGGAGGGACGCTTCACGCCGAGTCGCAGATCGAGATACGCGCAACGCTGACACTCGGTAAAAAGATCGATTTTTGAGCGACTTACTTTGAAAGGTTCTGGCGACAACGGATCAAACGGCCCGTTCCAACTTTTTTTCTTATATGTTGTTTTTGTCATTTTATTGTGAGTTAGGTTGAACCATATAATAGGCATCATACCACACAGAGAGCATGATGAAGATGAAAAGTTGTGGTAAAATTATATTCTCTCCCGATTAAAAAAATCAGTTTATGAAAAAATTGTTGCCAGAAAAACTTGTTTTAATGTATCACTATTTTGTGGCGATTTTTGCAACTTTGTATTATGGTTTTCCCTCAAAAAAGATGATCGTTATCGGCGTAACCGGAACTAAAGGAAAAACATCAACAATAAATTTCATCTGGTCGTGTCTACAGGCCGGCGGATATAAAACTGGAATCATAAGCACCGCAAACATTCGGATTGGTGAAAAAGAATTTCTGAACGAATATCATATGACAATGCCCGGCCGTTTTACGATCCAAAAACTTATGGCGCAAATGGTAAAAAACGGCTGTAAGTTTTGTATCGTTGAAACAACTTCGGAGGGTATAAAACAATATCGCCATATCGGGGCATATTACGATATAGCCGTTTTTACCAATTTGTCGCCAGAACATCTTGAAGCTCACGGCGGGAGTTTTGAAAAATACAAGCAGATGAAAACGAAAATGTTTGCGGCGCTTTCCTCTCATAAAAAAGTCATAAACGGAAAAAGAATTGAGAAAGTTATCATTGCAAATAAAGACAGCGAGCATACTGATTATTTTTTGAATTTCAAAGCCGACAAGAAAATTACTTTTGCCATAGATAACAAAGCAGATTATGTTGCAAATAATATCCAAGAAATAAATACTGGCGTAAGTTTTGAAGTGGCAAAAATAATTTTCAAAATCGATATTTTGGGCAAGTTTAATGTTTATAATGCTTTGCCCGCTATTATTGTTTGCCGTCTTGTCGGTATAAGCGATTATCTGATAGCGAAAGGGTTGTTGGAATTACAGACAATTCCGGGCCGAATGGAAAAAATAGATGAGGGGCAAAATTTTACGATATTGGTTGATTATGCCCACGAAAAAGAAAGTATCACGAATATTTTACAGACGGCAAACAATATGAAAAATACGTGGGCAAAGACAATTATTTTACTCGGTGCTGAAGGTGGAGGACGAGATAAGGCCAAAAGACCCATTATGGGTGAACTTGCCGCTAAAATGGCGGATTATGTAATCGTAAGCAATGTTGATCCATACGAGGATGATCCAAAACAAATTTTGGAAGATATCGCTGTTTCGTCTGAAAAATTTGGAAAGATTAGAAATCAAAATTTGTTCGTTATTGAAGATCGAAAATCTGGTATTAAAAAAGCTCTGTCGTTAGCCAAAGTAGATGACATCGTTTTGATAACTGGCAAAGGTGCAGAACAATCTATCATTATTGCTGGTAAGAGGTTTGCTTGGGACGACAGACAGGTTGTCAAAGAGGAACTCACGAAACTTAAATAGTCGTGTGTGAAAGAGCGAGAAGGCCCTCGGCCTCCGCAAGAAGCTCGCCAAATCGCTCGCTCGAGAGATGAAGCACGTCGAGCCTGCGGCGATCCTGCACGATTTCGTCGACGGCAATGACGCCATCCTCGATGAGAAGCCGCTTCTCGGCGCGCACAAGACCGGTGAGCGTGGTAATCGGATACACTTTTGCACGACTCATGCGCATGAAGAGATTATCGACCGCCGGATAGCCCCAACCCAAGAGCTCGACCCCCGCGCATTCGGCATAGGCAATAGCTTCAGAAGTGAACTTGGTGTTGGTAACGAGCAAACCGCGATCAATGGGACAGGCGCGTGCCGTCGCATCGCAGGCGAAAATATCATCAAAACGACTTTTTACATAGAGCGCAACTTTTAGATCAGTTTTATAGCCCGGGTCGTTATGATATTTGAGCTCGGCGGCGAGAAATGTATTCTGTTCTGGATGAGATGCGTAAAAATCAATCTCGTGCGCTACGCACTTTCCCTGGATTATCTTGCGCGTTTCGACCTGCCATCCCTCCTTACGGTAAAGATGCGACACAAAGTCCTCAAAGGGATGACCGGTGGGACCGAGTTCGAGGAGCGCGCGTCGAAGCGCGTAGCGAGCCGCGACCGGACGTGCTTCCCTGCGCAGGAGCGTAAAGGCGCGCGTATAAATTTCTTTTGAGAAAGCACCGGGCGTAACCGTGCTCGTAATCGCGCGTGCGATACGCGCCGCGGCGTGTGCGCCCGCGCCCGAGCGCTCAAGCGACACGATGAGGCGTGCTGGGTCGAAGATTTCAGTCGATCCGTCGGCTTTGATGATAGTCGGCACATTCGGCCTGCTGGCCTCAGTACTTCCTCGCTCTTCGCTCGGTCGCAGGGTCGTCATGAAGAAGTTGTAGTCGCCGCAGAACCGTTCACCGTCGCGGTTATTGGGATCTGTGCGGGTGCCGTGATCGTCGTTGAAAAGTTCATGTGCGTAGGCAACTGTAGACACACATTGGTGTCAACCGGCATAGAGAGTGCCACCTGTATACTTTGGGTGCTTGAGGCATCGCCTTGAAGATTTGCCTGGGCAGTAACAATAGTGCACGCGTTTGGTGCTTCAACAGAACCGATAATCGTATGCAGACCTTTTTTGAACGCATCGCGCAGTGTGACGAGTGGTACGGTTGTCGCGCTCGGTGGTGCCGGTTCTCGAACAATATCGCGCGTATGCGGCACAGAGAACACGAAACTAACAACAATGAGGAACGCAATAATGGTTGCGGCAATCCAAAGGCGCGTATGACTCATGCAGCAATGATACCACCGCCGACAAGTTCGTCATCTTTATAAAAGACAACTGACTGACCGGGAGCGGGTATCTCGGGGAGCGACGCGGTGGCGATGAATCGATCGTTGTCGACATGCCCCGCGACGCGAAGACCCCGATAGCGATACTGCGCTTCCCGAGCGCCGGTCGGCTCGCTGAACCAATTTGCGTCGGTAAAAAAAATCGCGCGCACGGTAGATACGCCTGCCTGCGCAGGCAGGCGTGTTTTTGAAATCATGATCTTTTTCTTTTCAACATTCTTCCCGATTACATACCAGGGGCCCTTCTCCGCTCCCGATGCGGGAGCTACGAAGGGCGCGCCCTCTAATCCGATTCGTTGACCGATGGTATATAAAAGCGCCGGGTTATCATCCCCCAACTCCTTTTTTAAAAATTCTTTGACGGAAACGGCACCGAGGAAACAGACCCCTTGACTGTCTTTCTTCTCGGCTACTGGCAGATTAAATTGTTTCGCGAGTGAGCGTACTTTATCTTTTTCATAGTTCCCCACTGGAAATATCGTTGCCGCTAAAATGGCTTTCGGCACCGCCCACAGGAAATAACTTTGATCCTTCTCACCACTACGGTAGTGCCCGGTCGCGATAGTGTCCGCTCCGGCATCCTTTGCGAAGCGATAGAACGCTCCGAATTTGACTTCCCGATTACACATGACGTCTGGATTGGGCGTTCGCCCCACGCGATATTCGGCGAGTAGATAGTCAATGACATTCTTTTTATATTCAGCGCTCGCATCAAGCGTTAGAAACTGAATGCCGAGTCGCGCCGCCACCCGCATCGCATCACGTCGCTCCATTGCCCAGGTGCAGGGCATCCCGGGCGGATACCAGCCCTTGATAAACACGCCTGTCACCTCTGCACCTGCGCGCTTAAGTAGCGCCGCCGACACGGCCGAATCCACGCCGCCAGAGAGCCCCACGAATATCTTCTTCCCGCGTACATCCATGCGCACATTCTAATCTAAATATTTCCTACGGTTAGCTTGATGGCCAGCGTAGGTCGTGGCGTAGTGCATCAGATTATCCTTGCCCGTGAGATAATACAGGTAATCCGTTTTTGTTGGATTCAGAACCACCTCAATACTGTCGAGGCCGGGGTTGTCGATAGGTCCCGGTGGAAGACCGGTATGGGTATAAGTATTGTAAGGCGAATCGACTGTAAGATCCGCAAATGAGGGCGAGTAGGTATCGCGACCGTAGATATAACCGAACACTGCATCGACCTGGAGCGGCATGCCAAGCTTGAGACGATTGAAGAGGATGCCCGCCACGATACGTTTGTTTGTGTTTGTACGCGCCTCCTTTTCAACCAAAGACGCCAAAATGACAATGTCAGAAAGTGAGCGTCCCGATGCGTTCATCTCATCAGATAGGGGTGCTATTTTCGCATTGAAATTCGTACGCATTGAAGCGACTACCAACGCGGCGTCCGCGGAAGGCGGGAAGAAATACGTATCGGGAAAGAGATAGCCCTCATACGGCTCTGCCTCTTTCAGAAAGTCTTTCGCTTTCACTCCGGGAAGCGCGTCTGCGACTTGGACCGCTGCCTCGCGCACGGTCGTTCCCTCGGGAAATGTTATACGTACCGGTGGAAAACCATACGCGCCGGTGACCAGTCGAAACGCCACGACGAATATATTCTGGGGCGTATCGAAGCGATAGGCGCCAGCTTGCACATCAGCACTCGTACCCGACAAGCGCAAAACGAACCGTAAAAGCGAAGGATGCGCGATGATATTCGCATCGGCAAGTTTTTGTGCGATAAGGGGTGCAGATACTCCTCGCGTAATGCTCACGACGCTTCCGGAAGGAAAGTTCATGGGCGCGGCGAACATGCTCTGATAGCCGACGATAAGCGCTACGAGCGCGACCGCTCCTACCAACCAGATGTTCTGTCTGAATACATCCATGCGAATCAGATTGGCAAATTCGGTGGTGCCTCGCCCGTTGCCGACTGGATGCGCCCGAGGCCCGGCGCCTCGACAGAACGCGAAGGAATATGGAAAATAGTCGCGAGCTCTTCGGTGCTCATCACCATGGCATCATTTCCAAATAAACCAGCATGAAAAAATGGATCGTAAAAAAACTGTCGACGACGATAGGCCTCAATGAGCTTACGACGATAGTGATTCTTTCTCTTCTCAATACCAATTTCCCATGGGTAGTCATCAAACGTCTTCATCCATGCCGTTGAATTGATGCCGTTCCATCCCTCGGTGCTGAAAGGTTTGAAGAGGCCAATCATATGAGAAATAATAATAGGATTGAATGTATCCGGTTTCGCAAGATACACGGATCGTATACCAACGTCAAAACCGAGTTTTGACACATTGCGTTCCATAGCGGCCATTTTTTCCGATTGGCCTTTGGTCGGGTTGGGGAAACCGGGTCGCTCCTCGCCAGTGAATACATCAATATAGGTGTCACGTGTCGCTCTGCGAATTTCTTCCACCATCTCCTTCGCCTCATCCTTCCATGTGTAGGGTTTACCCTCCTCATTACGTCTACTACTTTCATTACCGGCGGGTGTACTACCGTATTTCTCACCTTTATGCACACGGATGATGTACTGTAACCAGAGATACTCGCCTTTTCCTATGGAGCCCATAAATTCAATGAGGTTCGCGAGCGGATCCACTTGTTCCGGCTCTTTCTGCACTTCGTCAAGTCCGTATTCGATGTACGTCTTAATCGGGAGAGGATCCTTATCCGTTTGCTTGAAATCGCATCCCCAAATGCCCCATTCCTCGGGTGCCGCAGAAATGAGTCGCGTGTAGTCGGGTGCCTCGACTACTTGCACGCCTGGATATTGCGCGTACATTTGTCCCTCAATGACTCGACGGAAGTTTGCACGCGTCCATATGAAGAAATGCACTTTGCCTTCAAATGAGGCTATCTCAAGAGACCAAAATGGCCGGGTACCGCCTCTAAAACGTGCATACCAGGTTGATTCGCCTCCAGAGAGATGGATACCTGAGAGAAACGCCTCCATCGCGAGCGGCGTCTTTACCAAATTGCGCGGAGGTTTTATTTCTAGAAGAATATACTTTTGAGAAGAGATGAATTCCGAACGCCCGAGGATAATCCACATCCGCCATGCTCCACTCACGAGCAGGAACGGCAACCACACCGGTGCAAGGAAAAGCGCGATGGATAAAGCGAGGGAGACCACATCCGGCATGAATACGAACGCGGTTGCGAGAAGTACGAGACCAAGTATGAAGAGCGGCCACGGCTCGAATCGGAGACCGATTTTATCCGTAATCTTCTTTTTTATTTTATTCAGTCCGTGAAGGAACGGAAGCGTACTATGCCGATCTTTCTGTTTAGATTTCTCCCTCGGCTTAGATTTCCTTTTCGGTTTATCGGTCTTTTGTGGTAACGGTGCCATTGACTTCAGTATAACAAAAAATCAGCGACGTCCGCCGACTGGCGGACGTCGCTTTGTGTATATGTTCATTAAACCGCGGCGTAGCGACCGTCTTTGAGGCGCGTGAAATAACGCGAATCGTTCAGATTCACGAGAATAGTGTTGTCCTTAACGAAACGTGCCTTCTTTACGTGCTTGATGATCTCATCCTTCTTCATCGGACCAGTCCGTTCCAGCGTCTCGCGAATGACGTCCCGGACGACGCCTGGCTTATAGCCCCACTCGGTAAGCGCGTACAATCCGCGACCCACGAGTACGAAACGCGGATCCTTGATGAGCTCATTGTGCGTCGTTGCGATATGCGCCTTCTTAGAGAAAAGCGTACCAATCGTTGTGGCGACTGCGGAGAAGTGCATCGGGGCACCGTGACGCTTTACCGCAAGATACGCGTAGTCGCGAATACCCTTAATGCGAATAGCGGGCGCGGAGGTACGACCCCACTCGGCAAGCGGATTGCTGCCGATATGCTTGGAGAGGGAGAGCCAGCGCTTCAAAACCTCTTCATTTTTGTACGCATCATTGACATCTTTGAGTTCATCAAGGAAACGGTCAAGGAGTTCCCCTTCAGAAACCACCTCATCATCGGACAGTGAAGTATAAAGCCGTGAAAGTGCCTCATGAATATGTTTCGCGGTCGCTTTATCCACATGCCAGCGTGCAAGGAAATCGTTTGTCTCACGCTCACGGAAGAACGCCGAGTCAAGCATCAGGAAAAAACGAAACCGATTGCGGGTCTTCTCATCCTTTCCAAGCGCGATAAGAAGCGTCTCTTCAGAAACCATGACGCCGAGCGAATCAATATACCGCGCAATTTCTTCAAACGCAGCACTTGTTTCTTTAAAAACTTTGCTCGCGCGTATCGCATCAAGCCCGGCCGCCTCGATCTGTCGAACGCGCTCGCGCGTGATACCAGAACGGTCACCAATCGCTTCAAGAGTCTCGCGAACGGGGTTCGTACCTAGGCCGAAGCGGCGGATAAGAACTTCGCGTGCTCGTACGGGTGCCGCGGCGAGAAGTCGCTTCACGAGCGTGGCGCTATCAAAGGAAAACGAAGTTGTTTTTATATCCTTTTTCATGTGGTCTAATTTATAGCAAACGGCTTATAAAGAGTCAATAGAGCGTTATTTATACCACAAGATTTATGATTTTACCCGGCACATACACAATTCGTTTTGGCTCTTTTCCTGCAAGCGCAGTGAGAACGGCTGGAATCTTAAAAGCTTCAGTCAACGCTTCAGCTTCGCTGGCCTCGTTCGGTAGCCGAACGCTACCTCGTTTGTGGCCAGCGACCTGTACGACGACTTCACGCTCCCTCGCGACCACCACAGCGGCTACGGGCCACGGCTGTTGATGCACACTTCCTTCTCCACCGAGTTTTTCCCAGAGATGTTCAGCGAGATGTGGTGCGAAAGGTGCGAGCATGATGACGAGAGAGGAAAGTGCGATTACGGGAACGGTTGCTACGGTTTCAAGCTCATTCACCAGAATCATGAGTGCCGCGACGGCCGTGTTGAACTTGAACCGATCGCCGTCTTCGACAATCTTCAAACTCGCGCGCGCAAGTGCCTGCTGAACCGAAGTTGGACATCCGATGTCCAAGTCTGCTGAAGACATCGGATGTCCTTCAACCAACCTCGCAACGCGTTCAAGGAACTTACGCATTGCGGTGACGCCTTCCATGTTCCACGGATAGCCCCCCGGTTCGTTATAGGGGCCGATGAAAGCGAGATACATCCTTACCGCATCGGCGCCATACATTTCTACGAACTCATCCGGGTTCACCACATTCCCTTTCGACTTACTCATTTTCTGTCCGTCAGGGCCCATGATGAGACCGCGATTAAAACGTTCGGTAAATGGCTCTTCTATCGGCACGAGCGCGAGATCATAAAGTGCCTTCATGAAAAAACGTGCATAGAGAAGGTGCATAGTCGTGTGCTCGCTCCCGCCCGAATAGCGATTAATCGGCAGCCATTTTTTCATAAGCGCGGCATCGGAAAAATTATGAGCGTTTTTCGAATCGAGATAGCGAAGGAAGTACCATGAAGAATCGACGAAAGTGTCGAGTGTATCGTACTCGGGCGTCCACCCTTCGCCAAATATTCGCGTCACGCGCTCCTTAAGTTCCCTCGAGGACGCGAGTGGCGCTTTGCCCGTCGGCTTAAAATCGACATCGGTCGGCAAGAGCCACGGCAGGTGTTCGGCCGGGACTGCACGCGGCTTCCCTTCCGGGTCATATACAATCGGTATCGGACAACCCCAGTAGCGCTGGCGGCTCACCAGCCAGTCGCGGATGCGATATTGCGTCGCCTTCTCCCCGCCAATCTTTGCGATGGTATCCCATTCCGCAAATTCTGTTTCGCGTATCGGTAAATCAAATTTTGTTGCAAACTCAAAATCACGCTCGTCGTGGGCGGGGACTGCCATCACCGCGCCCGTGCCATAGGACGCGAGTACGTAATCGGCGACGT
>ERZ1292623.1104-Hain-H51-01um-R1-1104-length-26748-cov-7_pt2 | contig 18496 bp, 21 predicted proteins | sample MGYA00564398_ERZ1292623 | MGnify/ENA primary metagenome ERZ1292623 (study PRJEB36523, sample SAMEA6512633) | groundwater metagenome | collected 2019-01-07 | study: AquaDiva: Metagenomics assemblies of 32 groundwater samples | reverse complement strand
GCCCAAGCTGGCGACCATGCCGCGTTCGAGGCTATCTTCACCCTGTATGGACCACCCATCTTCAAATACCTTTGCGGCCTCACAGGCAGCGTGGAAGACGCCAACGACATGACCCAGGACACCTTCCTCAAAGCTTACCTTGGCATCGGACAAACTGACGAGGATTTAAAAGAAAAAATTGGCCCCTGGCTATATCGGATAGCAACCAACGTTGTACGGGACGAAATGCGCCACAGAAAACTTGTCAAGTGGCAGCCCTGGGAAGAATTTGTTGCTGTATTCCACCCAAGTCAAGTTGCCAAGGACGTCCCTGAGCGTGACATTATCGATAGAGAAAATACAGAAGAGGTTCAACTTATACTGGACAAGATGTATCCAAGATATCGCATGGTTTTAATTTTGCGCGAATACCATGATCTTGCCTATGAAGAAATTGCTGAAGTACTCAACATTACAGAAGGCGCAGTTAAGTCGTTGATTGTCCGAGCCAGAGAACAATTCAGGCAAGTTTACGCCAAAGTGGAACGCCAACCTATGGGGAATCTTGTACCCATAAAAGACGGCAAAGGAAGAGGCCGCCATGTATACAACGACAGACGTTCAACAGGCGTGAGATTCAGCATAACAAACCCTTTTGCTGGAATAATGAGTCAAGGCAGGCAGGAGTAAGCTCTTCGAAACTTTCTACAACAAGGTTCGCCTATGCATCCTGTGTCTCGTGTGTCAACTGGCTAGAAGAATAGTCCCATCAAGATCAAAAATAACAGCTGAATATGCATATTAATTATTTGTATATGATCTTAACTCTGTCGGAAGCAATGGTTGCTTCTTCCCCGCTTGTAGACTTGATTTGAACTTTGTATGTATTTTTTCCCGCCCACAGCGGCAATGGTTGCGAACTTACATTCGTGTAATTTGCGCTATTTGCGGACAGCTCACTTAAAGACACAGCAATTCCATTCGTCACATCAAACAATCGAACAAAAACTTCCCCATTCGAGTTCCCGATTTTAACCGACCCATCCCAGTAAAAAGCTGGCGAACTTCCATAGGCGTCCGTATCTACCTCAACTTGTCCCGGCACATCCGTCCAGTCCAAGCTCCTTGTTGAAAACGTACTCCCAATTGGAACATATGTTGTCTTTGTAGTTCCACTTCCGCCCCCAACTGTGCTCCCACTCTGCTTTGCAGAAACAGTCGCCAACGCCTCTGCAACTTTTTTATCAATCTCCTCCTGACACTCTTGTCCGCAACGATCAAGAATATTGACCCCAGGAATTCTATCAACAACTTGGGCAACCTTTTGGTATGCCCCGGGAACCAAAGTCTTGTGGATCCAAATTGTGTAGCCGGCAAGAAGAATCAAACCAATAATCAAAATCTCCTTAATCCCAACATCGTGTATTTGAAAAAACTTTTTCATCTGAGCAATGTATTAGCGCAATTCATTGCGCGCACTAAAGTGCGCTATTACTTCTTCCGTCGCACATCCGACCCAAATTTCGTCGTATCCGAAACCTCATATCCCAACTTTTCTATCTCTTGTCTTATTTTATCTGCTTCCTGATATTGGTTTACCCTCCTGTACTCATTTCTCTTGCGTACAAGCTCTTCAACCTCCTGAGGAGTCCTTTCAAATTCGGGTTTTGGGGGAGCTTTGTCCAAACCCAAACCTAAAACTCGATCAAAATCCAATAATAAATCAAGTTTGTCTTGTGGGGGCAAATTGCTCTTTGCCGCTTCCCACGCAATTGCCAAGACTTGCGGAATGTTAAAATCGTCTTCCAGCGCTTTCCTAACTTCAGAAAGATACTCTTGTCTTTTGTCTTCTTTTCCTCCCGTCACCATGCTAGATTCTTTATTTTGCCGTAGACTATAGACAATAGACAGTAGACGTTTGTATGCCACACCTGCTGCCTCCAAAGCATCCCATGTAAAATTCTGTTTTGAGTGGTAGTGTGCCTGCAGGAAAAAGTAGCGCAAAGCCAACGGATCGCAGCCCCTATCTGTAATTTCTGAAAGCGCATACCCTGTCCCCTCACTCTTTGCCATTTTCTTGCCATCCACAGTTAAATGTTCATTGTGAAGCCAATAGTTTGCCAAAGGAGCATCATTTGCACTCTCAGATTGTGCAATCTCATTTGTGTGGTGAATTGAAATATGTTCAACCCCACCCATATGAATATCTATCGTGTCACCAAGCAAACTTTTGATCATGGCTGAACATTCAATGTGCCACCCCGGAAAGCCAACGCCAAAAGGCGATTCCCACGTCTGGAGCGCCGTCGAGTGTACTCCAGTTTTAAAAAACCAAAGCACAAAATCTTGTGAGTTCTTTTTCTCAGGATCCTGCACCTCGCCGGAACCAGCGCCCTCACGTGTTTCTTCAAGGTTTTGCTTATTCAGCTTGTTATAGTCTTTTGCGCGCGAAACATCAAAATAGACCGCTTTTTGTGTAATATACGCATAACCTTTATCAATCAACACACCAATCATCTCCTGGATTTGTGGAATATAGCTCGTGGCACGTGGCATGTGGGTTGGAGAAAGAACATTCAACGCTCTAGTATCTTCTTCAAAAATTTTTATGTACTTATCTGCAATCTCCTGTGGAACCTTGCCCTCTTGCTTTGCACTTTTATCCATCCGGTCCTCCCCAGTATCTGCATCTCCCTGGTTGTCCCCCAAAAGATGCCCTACATCGGTATAGTTTCGAACAAAAGTTACATCGTTTCCAAGGTACTCCAACGTGCGCCGAATCAAATCGGCCATTACCATTGCCCGCATGTTCCCAATATGCTGGGTCCAATAAACCGTCGGCCCGCATTGGTAAAAAGAAACCCTTCCCTCCTTTATCAGCTTAAACTCTTCCTTAGCTCTGGTTAATGTGTTATAGATCTTTAACATGTTGCGCTACAATCATTCTAGTCGAAACTAGCTTCAAACACAAAAATGGTGTAGACTATGGGGATAAAACTCTAAAAAGGAGCCCTTTAACAATGACGCCTGACCCATTGCTGATGTCAATAGTAGCAATAATCCTCGGACTAATTGTCTGCGGAGGCGGGGGCCTTCTGGTCGGCATGGCCGCCCGATATTCCAAACTCTTCCACGCCCCAGAAGCAAACCGTGTCGTGGTGATCACAGCCATTCTCACCCTAGGCTTTGCTGTATCTCTAGCATATACCATCCACATAGCTTGGGCAGGTGCCCTGATAGCTACAGCAGGCTTTATGACCTTCTGTGGCTACAAAGAGTGGCCATACTTCGGCGGGCGCAGTAAGAATAGCTTTCATTCCACCAAAATCCACCCAAACTGAAAGGAGTTCAAACATGTCGCTAATCGTAATTCCACTCCGCCTCGTGGCCGCAACAGTCCTAGCTTTTGTTGCCGGCGCCTGCGGCACTGTCACTATCACTAGCGTAAACGACAAGGACGTTCGCGAAAGAGACATTGTCCTCTGTTGGTCATTGTGCTCAGTGGCAACGCTAGGGTCCTGGACTGCTCTATTCGGGTGGTCTATGCATCCAGCAATTCGCTACCCCTGCTTTCTCGTCACATCAGTTGCCGCACTTGCTGGCATACTACTAGCTAACAACGAGTAGACAAACCGCTGGTCTTCGCCCCCGCTTTTGTGTTTCGCAAAAAACACACCTGTCGGGGGCTCTCTTTTGCTTCAGCCTTGCAAGGCCAGGCCTTGCAAGCCTATTGACTTGGGGTTTTCGCAATTTCTCTTGTCTGACTTTTATCTGCCGCACTCGCAGTCTTTCTTCCCCTCTTAATTCCCATTGCAGAAAGCATTCTTTCTTTCAAACTTCCCTTGCTGTTCGCATCCGCAGGGGTGGCCGCATTTTTCTGGGCTAACGCTTTTCTGTTTTTTAGTTCTTTTGTTTCTCTGTTCTTTTGTAATTCCACTTGTTTTTTCTGTTGATGAATTTGTGCCAACCTTTCTTTTAGAGTTGGGTAATTGCTTTTCTTAAAGGCTTCATCTTGCTCACACAGTTTTTCTAAAGCATCGTGGCCCGGAATTGGATTGTGAAGTTCTGGTTTAAATTGGTATCCGCCGACTTGTTCTCCGGCAGCACGGATTATTTCGGAAAGCTCGTTTGACTCTTGTTTTTGAGCATCTACGTTTTCAAAGCCCTTAACTAGAGCTTTCGGTCGAGGTTTGGAAGAAACAGTTGGCAAGGGTTGTGCAGGCATAGAATGGACGTTAGGGCGTTGGAACGCTAGTAGCGTTAGACTAACTTTTTAATCTTAACACCTCTCTTATAGGAAATGTAGCTATTTATTTGTTTAGCTAAACCTGTGTACTCTTCGAATAGTTCTTGTGCTTCTTCTTTAGCACAATAGTCCACATCTCTTGCTACCAATAATTGTGTTTAGACTTCATATAAAGATCCCCTTGAGTCAATCAAAAAATGAACAACATCATTAATATGAAACCGTCCGTAACTCTCAGCAATACAAGACTCAACCGAAACTGCCGCACGCCTTAATTGACTAGTAAGCCCATAAATCTCCTCTCTCGGAAACTTTTTAGTAAGCTCATAAATTCTTATCGTAAGTTCGTGTGCTTTTTTCCAAATTCTAAGGTCGGTGAAGTCTTTTCCTGCACTCATGTTTTATTCTAACGTCCCAACGCACCAACGTCCTATCGTCCTCAAAATTCCCTTCTTCCTTCAATCGCATACTTTAAAGTTACATCATCTGCATACTCTAAATCGGCTCCAGTTGGCACACCAACACCCAATCTTGTAATTTTTAATTTAGAATTTTTAATTTTTAATTCTCCTATTTGTCGCTTTATATACATCGCCGTTGCCTCACCCTCCATGGTTGGATTGGTCGCAAGAATTATCTCGCTAATATCTCTGTCACTTACTCTGTCTACAAGTTGTTTAATAAATATCTCATCCGGCCCGATGTTCTCCAAAGGATTTATCACCCCATGTAAAACATGATAAACACCCCTATATTTCCCCGACCGCTCAAGTGCTAGCAAATCCAGGGGCTGCTCAACAACCATCACCTTGCTTTTGTCTCTTGTGGAATCACTGCACACCAAACATGGGTCAGACTCCCCAACGTTTTTACAAATCGAACAAAGGACTGTGGATTTTTTCAAGTTTTCCAAAGAAGAAGCAAAATCCTCAAGCTGTTCTTGGGGAACGTGGAGAAGATAAAAGGTTAATCTTTGGGCAGTTTTTGGCCCAATTCCTGGAAGTTTTTCAAAAGACTCCGATAAGTTTCGAACAGCTTTGGGCAAACGCATATATCCCGTATTTTACCATGCAGTACGAGTGGTGGTACACTACAAGCTGCACGTTGACACAAAAAGTCAAGGGAGACTAAGGTGGACACAGAAACAATTACAGTGTGTAAACACATTTAAAATGGTGGGCTTTTCCCTTTGAGGACGAAAAATCCCGCTTCGCCTGTTCGCTCCGCGGGATTCTCGAGATCCTGAGATTCGTTGTAGTAGCAGATTTCAATCTGCGCCTAAGTAGCGCGCAATATCAGAGCACAGCTCCTCAACTATGTATAAATTGCGCTATTACACAAGAGTAGGTGCCTAACTAGCCAAGACCTCCTAAAAGGCCTTGTAAACCACCACCCATTTCTTGCATCTTTTGAGCAACCATTTTTTGAGTTTTCTCGTAGGCTTTATTTAAAACTTCAGAAGCGCTTTTTTGTTCTTGTCCGTCGATTGTGAGTTCTTTAACTTTGAGGTCACCAGATAATGTAACTTTGACGCCGTTTTCTTCGACTGTAACCCGTTCGCGGGAGAGTTGGTTTTGAATCTGTCGGAGCTTGTTTAGCGCTTTTAATGTATCTGCGCCTTGTTTGAATTTGTCAAACATTGGAAGGAGTATACCACCTAATTTGGTAGTTCACCAGAGTCCGAAGCCTGAACTCCGAAAATGTCTTCCGCTACCCGTACAATATCATCCTCAACAGTTTCGGTAACATTAACAAAATCCACAGCTCTTTGTTTTTGGGGAGACAAAAGACATGTTAACTTTACAGGCGCTCCCAAAATCTCTTTTGCAATCTCTTCAACCAAAGATCTGCAAGGGTCTTTCTCAATCCTTTCTTTGTGGAAGTTGTAAAAAACCTCTAAAGTTAATACTTGTCCATCAAAACTCTTCGGCCTCGTTGCGCGAAGCAAAGCCTCAATCGAATGGTTTTTTGGCTTAACTATCTGCATAACCACTTTCCACTTCTCCAATAACTCTTCACCTCTCACTTCTTCTTGGGGCAGGCTATCGACTTTTGGGCCTTCTTTTTCCTTTTCTTTCTTCTCGTAAGAAACGGGGCGAGCGGATGTCGCTGAACGATGCTCAAACTTGTCTGAGCCAGATTCGAGCGGATGGAGTCGCGGCCCAGACCGCGCGGAATCGCGAGAATCGGTTCCGTCTTCGGCGGAAGGCGAGTTGTTTGACGAGCGAAGCGACTCCGGTCGACCCGACACAAACTCTACTATTGCCAACTCAATCGGCAATTGTGCAATCGGCGAGTTGGGAATCTCAAGAACAGCTTTCGAAAACAACTCAATCGCTTCCCTTACCTTCTCAACTCCCCCAAAATCCTGAGCCGCGTACTTCTGCAAGGTCTCACCTTGCAGATTCGAAATATATTCTGAAAGTAAAACCATACGAAATGCAGAAACGACCGAAACAGCATATTGTTTGGGGTCTGCGCCACTAGACACCTGTATATCTACCTCTTTTAATGCCCTTGAAACGTCTTTATTCTTTAAATACTCAAGGAGTTTTTCTATATTCGTTGCGTGCACTTGCTCCAAGTCTTCCAACCTCACTTTCTCGCGCCCTATAGAGACCTGCTCCAAAATTTTATGTGCTTCCCTAAAGCTTCCGTCAACCCCCTTTGCAATCTGCTCCAAAACCCCCTTTTCAACTTTTAACTTTTCACCTTTTACCGCTTTCTCAAGCGACCCAACAATCTCCCCTTTTGTTGCTTTTGGAAAAACCACGTTTGTGCAACGTGATCTTATTGTGTCTAATAGTTTTCCAGAATTTGTTGTTGCCAAAACAAAAACTACATGTTCCGGCGGCTCCTCTAGAGTTTTCAAAAGTGCGTTTGAGGCCTCGTTTGTTAACATATGCGCCTCGTCAATTATATAGACCTTTTTACGAGCGCTTGCCGGCGCGAGCTTCACTCCTTCGCGAAGCGAGCGGATATCATCAACCCCCCTGTTTGATGCAGCATCAATTTCAATTACATCCAAACTCGAGCCATTTGTAATTGCCAAACACTGACTACATTCATTACACGGTTCTGTTTCATCCAACCTTTTACCTTTAACCTTTAACTTTTCACAATTAATTACTTTCGCAACAATTCTCGCTGCAGACGTCTTCCCAGCCCCCCTCAGACCAGAAAACAAAAATGCATGGGGAATGTCGCGCGAGGCCAAAATTCGGGTTAAAGTTTCCCGAACTTTTACAAGATCAAGCTCTGAAATTTTCTGTGGACGATATTTGAGGTAATAAGTCATGTAGATTTTTTCATTCTACACTTTCGTTTTTCATTTTTCATTTTAATTTTTACTATGATACCCTGGTTACTATCATTCGTGATGTTTCCCCAACAAATGCAGTATCCCATGTTCTGCCAACTCTCCTAAAACATCATCCATCAAACGATTCTTCTTAATGGCAATCTTTCGTGCTTCTGGATAGCAAATCGCAATATCCCCAAGCTGTCCTGATTCACCATATGGGAACGACAAAACTTCATGCGCCGGATCTTTTTCAGTTTCTTCTAAATATTTTTGCCCAAGTTCACGAATTTTCCGCTCCCCAACCAGTGCAACATTAACCACAGCATCCGTTACATTATTCTCTCTCAAAACTGTCCTAACTCTTTCTTTTAAAGATTTTATATCAGCAGGATATCTTGACTGACGAGTGATGTAGATTCTTAACATAATAATCAATAATCAGTTGACCAGTAACCATTAAGTCAATTAATTGATCAATGATCCACTTACTGATTATTGTTTAAATGGTTATTGGTTATTTAAGTTTGTTTTGAACAATAGAGGACACCTGTTTTCCATCTGCTCTACCTTTAACTTCTACCATAACGTGCTTCATGATTTGACCAAAATCACGGGCTTCGCTTTCCTCTATCGCTTTATTAACTAAATCACTTAATTCGTCTTCCGACATTTGTTGTGGAAGGAACTCTTTTAGTATCCCTGCCTCTTGTCTCTCCTTCTCTGCGGCCTCTGCTCTCCCACCTTTCTCGTATGCCTCAACCGCTTCCTCTCTTTGTTTTAGCTGGCGACGAACTAGTGCAAGTTCCTCCTCATGGGTTAAATCTCGCTGCTGTCCGAGCGCCTTCATTGCAATTTCCTCATTGTGAATTGCATTTGACAAAAGTCGTAATGTGGAAACTCTAACAGAATCCCCCGCCTTCATCGCTTCCTGTATTTGTTTCTGTAAATCGTTTTTAGTCATTTGTCATTTGTAATTTAGCATTTAGCATTTCGCAACCTACAGGTCACGCGTATGCGGAACATTTCCCAATAAATGCAGATGCAAATGTTCAATTAGTGCAGCACCTGCTCCGTTGTTTACCAATCTATATCCGCTTTCCCTAAGATGGTGTTTTTCGATAAGCTCTTTTGCCACCTCACTCATTCTGGTCCACAACCGCATATCCTTCAAATCGGCAAATTCTGCCAAGTGTTCCTTCGGAACGATTAGAAAATGAATATCAGCTTTTGGGTGGATGTCGCGAAAAACCAAAATTTCCTCATCCTCATATTCTTTTGTCGAAGGAACTTCACCTCTGACGATTTTGCAAAAAAGACACTCTTTCACAACAAAAGTATACCCTCAATTACCCAAAACCCTCAAGATTGCTTTTGCAAGCTTCCCTGGATCATGCCGAAGTAAAGTGCCGCCAGTTGTAAAGTCTCCTGAAATTACCTGTACCTGATTTCCTAAATTTTTCAAATCTGCTCTTACTGGATACGCTTTTTCTGTTTTTGCATATTTTTTCAAAAGCCTTTTGGGAAAACCTCCCTCATTAACTATAACAGCACTCAAAACATTCTTCCCAACATATTTATTAATCTCACCGACAAACATAGACGCCGAAAAACCGTCTGTTTCTCCATGTTTGTTCATAATGTTGCAGACATAAACTACTTTTGCGGAAGTTTTACTCAAAGCCTCAGAAAGCCCTTCAACCAACAAGTTTGGGATAACACTCGTATACAAATCCCCCGGTCCAATAACAACTAAATCTGCCTTGTTGATTTCAGTCGCAACAGGTTTATACAAAGAAGCCTTTGGAGACAGAAACACATCTAGAATTTTTAAATCGGGTCGAACAAGCCTTATGTCGATATTTGTTTCGCCCCGAATAAGCGTCCCGTCTTCAAGCCTTGCCACAAGATGAGTATCAATTGTCGTTACAGGAAGTACTTTCCCAGAAATATTCAATAACCTCCCCGCCTCACGGATTGCCTTTACCTGGCTTCCTGTGATCTCAGACAAAGCGGTCAAGAAAAGGTTTCCAAACGAATGACCGGAAAGCCCGTTACCCCGCATAAACCGGTAATCAAAAAGCTTTCTTAGGGTCGTTTGCTCCTCTTGAGAAGATAAAGCAAGGAGCGCTCGTCGTACGTCCCCCGGAGGCAAAACCCCAAACTCATCTCTTAAAACTCCGGTCGATCCTCCCGAATCGGCCATCGAAACAACAGCAGTTAGTTTGTTTGTGTATTCCTTAAGACCGGTTAAAACAGTAAACGTTCCTGTTCCTCCGCCAATTACAACAATTCTTGGGCTGCGCGAAGAGAGCATATTCTTAGGTGACTGCCATTTTGCTTCAAAAGGGCGGTCTTGTCAATTGAAGAATCGACCAATATCTCGAACTGTAATCAAGGCGACAAGAGTTAAAAGAATTACAATCCCAACAAGATGAATGTTTTTTTCAATTGCAGGCGCGATTTTATTCCCTGTTGCTTTGTGTAAAACTATGAATAATGCACGAGCGCCATCCAATCCGGGGAAAGGAAGCAAATTCACAACCGCAAGGTTCAAAGTTAGTATCCCAACCATCGATAAAAGCGGCAAGATCCCAAATTTGTAAACTTCTCCAACCATCACAGCAATTCCAACAGGCCCGGAAACGTCTTCAGGAACTTCGCGCTTTACAACCAAATTTCGCACCATATCTCCCAAAGAAAACAAAATTGTCTTAGAAAAAACAAAACTGTCGCGAACTCCCGCCCAGGAAGATTTAATGACCATCTCTGGAAACGAATAAAAACTTGTTTTTGTAACGGACATATCCGCAAGCATTATTCCAACTGTCGCTCTTTCTGCACCTTCTACCTGTTGGGGTGTAACACGAAGAGTCACATCTTCCAAATCTTCATTGACAATTGTCATATGCGCAAGCAGAGTCACAGGTGATCTATCAACTAATATCGAAATTTCTTTTCCTTCATTTTTTGAAACCTCCGCTTTCAAGTCTTCAATAGTCTTTATATCTACATCCTCAACCTTTAATACTCGATCAAACTGCTGAAAACCTGCGCTCTGTGCCGGACTACCTTCAACTACCCCAGAAACTGCAACATACCCCCGCGTACTTGTTGGAATCCCAACTATTGAATATAAAATGGCAAAGATAACCACTCCAAGAAGAAGGTTCATTCCAGCACCTGCTAAAGCAACCCCAAGCTTTACCCCCATTGGCTTGTGGAAGAATGATTGTGCTTGCAATTTAAGACGTACGCCTGGCGCTTTTGCCGTGCTAAAACCAACTGGATCATCATCCTCTCCAAATAATCGCACAAAACCCCCAATCGGAAGCACATTCACAGAATAAATTGTTTCCCCAATCTTTTTAGAGAAAATCTTTGGCGGAAATCCTAAAGCAAACTCTTCAACCTTTACCCCTGCACGTTTTGCAACAATAAAATGCCCAAACTCATGGATTAAAATGAGGATTGATAGAACTATTATGAATATAAGAAGTATCATTAGCTTTACTACCTGTCTACTTGTCTACCTATAAAGAGCGCAGCTCTTTCTCCTTCGCTTCCCCAACCTCTTCGATCTTCCCAATAAACTCATCAGTTATTTGCTGCAATTTCTTTTCATGTCGTATTACTTCATCCTCGCTTAAATCTTCTTGTGCTTTAATATCCTTCATTCCGTCTTGCCTTATTTGTCTTATATGCACTCTTCCTTCCTCAAGCTTCTGATTGAGAAGTTTTACATATTTTTCTCGGTCTTCTTGGGTCAGAGGAGGTAAATTGATGCGTATATCTTCCCCAGCCAAAACTGGGTTAAAACCTAAATTTGCCGCTTCAATTCCCTTTCGAATCTCACCAACAATGCTTTTGTCCCAAGGAGATATTAAAAGTGAAGTTGGCTGCTGAGCTGTTATTGTTGCCAACTCCAAAACTCTCATCTTTTGGGTTCCTCCATAAACGCTAACCGCTATATCTTCAACTAAAGATGGGGTTGCACGGCCGGTACGAATAGTTGTAATATCCGCCCGAACACTCTCGAGCACCTTTTCCATTCGCATTTTAATTTGTGCTTCATCCATATTTTTAGTGTATCAATAATCAATTAATCAGTAACCATTAAATTGATCAATTGGTTCAATGATTCATTTGCTGATAATTGTTCCAACGCTTACTGGTTATTTCAAACTTGGAATCTCTTGATTTCGACCACCACTATATTTTCACCAAGTTTGCCGACAACCTCTTTAATCAGTGTTTTCACACTTTTACCCGGATCACGAATATAATCTTGCTTTAAGAAATCTTCAACACTTTCCGGGGCCATAGAACTCTCTGACGTAGAAGAAACCTGCATCGCAAGCTCATTCCCTAGCTTTTGAAAATCCTCGGTTTTTGCCACAAAATCCGTCTCGCACCCCAAAACCACTGTGCCACCAACCGTCCCTGTGTGATGGACATACGAAAAAACTCTCCCAGCTTTTATCTCCCTCTCCGACTTTTTCTCGGCACGTTCTAGCCCACGTTTTTTCAAAAGCTCTCGTGCTTTGTCTTCATAGCCCTGTGCTTCATCCAACGCGTTTCTGATATCAGAAACAGAAGCACTGGTTTCCTCCCTAAGTTTCTTAATAAGTTCAAGATTAGCCATATTGTCGTAACTCGTAACAAGTAACACGCTATGACTTTTTTTCCGTGTCACCTGTCTCGTGTTTCGTGTCTCGTTTCTTCTTCCCTTCTTCCACCGCCTTCGCTATAAAATCAATTATAATCCCGATTGCCTTTACAGCATCATCATTTGAAGGAATCGGATAATCGATCTTTTCAGGATCTGCGTTTGTATCCACAATACCAACTATTGGAACCTGCAACCGATTTGCCTCCAAAACTGCCGCGGTTTCTTTATGAGTATCAACAATAAAAATCATTTGGGGCTTTTGGGATAAAGTTACAATTCCCCCGAAAAGATGCTCTAACCGTGCAATTTCCCGCTCAATAAGAAGTCTTTCTCGCTTTGTATGGTCTTCATATTTTCCGCCGGCTTCCAAACCTGCTTTAAGATTTGCGAGTTTACGGATTGATTTTTTAACTTGCTCAAAATTGGTTAAAGTTCCGCCTAGCCAGCGAGTTGTAACATAAGGCACCCCAACTTTTATTGCAGCGTCTCGGATCAAATCCTTTGCCTGACGCTTTGTCCCAACAAATAAAACCGTGCCGCCAGAAGAAACCGTATCAACAACAGCTTGGTATGCCTCAAGCAAAGCTTCGCGGGTTTTTGCCAAATCAAAAATATGAACCCCATCGCGTGCTTCATAAATATATCGGCCCATACGAGGGTTCCAGCGGCGGGTTTGGTGACCAAAGTGACATCCTGCTTCAAGCAATGCTTCTAGTGTTATATCGATACTCATTAATTTAATTCTACAAATAGCCTATCGAGCTGATAAAAATGAGCCATAACAATTGGGCTCATTTTTGATATATCCATGCTGAAAAGATTCCTTCTTCCTCCACCCAGAGCTGAAGTTTTCGAAGCCTCAGGAACCATGTGCTCGAGTGTGTGTTTTCCTCATTATACAAGAAAAAGGGGTATCCCGCAAATCTGAATCTTTTGTCATCTTGTAAAACACTCCAAAACATGTATATCTTTATCTTATGTTAAGCAAAGATGATTTTGCGAAAATAGCTAGCCTTTTCGGTCCAGTAAGACGGGATCTATTAAGTATTAAACTCAGAATATTTAATGTGGAAAAGAAAATCTTACAACTTGAAAAAACTGCAACAAAAAATCATACCACCTGGATCGATACAATCTTAAAACCCCTAAAATTGTGCCCTCATGCCAGAAACTACTTGCCTTTGCGAAATTATTAACCTGCTTAAAGTTCCCGCCGCCTTATATTCGTGTCTTGAGGTGAAGAAAAAACCGCTTCGCGAACGGCAAGTTCTACCCGCTCACGTGTAAAGCTGTGCAAAATCTCCTCAGGGGTTTGCACCCGTAAAAGTTCAGCTCCCGCAACCATTGAAGGCATATTACCACAAAACTACACTTGCTGCTCAGTAGCCAAAACTGTATTTTTCAATAGACTTGCAACAGTCAAGGGGCCTATGCCGCCGGGAACTGGAGTTATAAAGCTTGCCACAGCTTGAGCCGACTCAAAATTGACATCCCCTCCCGGAGAGCCAACATCAACAACAACTGCGCCTTTTTTAATCATATCTCCATGAATTAAATTCGGTTTTCCAACGCAAGATATCAAAACATCCGAAGCCTTTGTTTGAAACCAAATATCCCGTGTCCTCTCATCAATTTCTCGAACCTTTGCCCCCATTTTCCGCAAAACCCTTACCAAAGGCCTCCCAACCATTCCCGTTGCCCCAACAACCGCAATTTTGCAACCTTTGTAATCAATACCTGAAAAATCAAGTGCCACCAAAACAGCGCGAACGGTGGCCGGAACAAATGGTGAGTCAGCTCTCAATCCATCAACGTCTTTTTTGGGGTTTATTGCGTTTACCAATCTTTTCCAGTCTTCCTCTTCAACCGAATATTCACCCGTGGGGTGCTGAATCAAAACACCCGTGATACTCTGCTCCCTTCCTGCTTCCACTATTTGTTCTACAATTTCATCGTAGCCAATTCCGCGAAGCTCGCCGAGCGAGGTGGGACGCTCTTCAAATTCTATCCCCACATTTTCTGCCTTTTGTTTTTTAATCCGCGTATACAAAACACTCGCAGAATCCTTGGGGTTATAAAAGCTTAGAAGCTTCGGGGCCTCTTTTAATTTCATCACACGCCCTCTGACGTCTGTTAAAATATCCGCCGCCGCCAACTTCCCATTGAAAATAGTTGCACTCATTTGTGTATTAGCGCAATTCATTGCGCGATTACTTTGGAACAGGAAACTTAGCACACAATTTTTTCACCTCGTCAGCAATTTCCAAAAGCGACTTGTTGCTCTTTACTCGCTCCTTGTATTCTCTTAAAAACTTTTGTCTTTCCTCTTTTTCTTCGGGCAGTTTTTCATCTTTTATGATTTCCAACGTCCTAGCGATCCAACGTCCTATCGCTTCCATTTCGGAAGCGCCCATCCCCCTCGTCGTTACAGCCGGCGTCCCCAACCGTATCCCGGAAGGATAAAAAGGAGATGTGTCTCGCGGAACAGAATTTCTGTTAACTACAATTCCCGCCACTTCTAAAGCCTCAGCAGCCACATTCCCGCTCAAACCCAGTGGCCGCAAATCCACAAGTATCAAATGGCAATCCGTCCCGCTTCCAACTAAAGTTATTCCACCCTTCATAAGTTCCTCCGCAAGGACTTTCGCGTTTCGTGTTATGTGTCTCGTGTAACGTCTAAACTCTTCTGTATCTGCCTCATATAGCGCTTGAGCAATAGCAGCAGTTGTATTGTCATGCGGCCCACCCTGCAAACCGGGAAAAACCGCACGGTCGATTTTCTCCGGCAATTCCCCATCACTCATCACTCCTTTCCTCGTCACTAATATCATCGCTCCTCTTGGCCCCCTAAGTGTCTTGTGAGTAGTTGTCGTTATTACATGAGCATATTCCACAGGGCTCGGGTAAACTCCGCCCACAATAAGTCCTGCAACGTGTGATATGTCGGCAACAAACCAAGCCCCAACCAAATCTGCAATACTTGCAAACTTCTTCCAATCCAAAACAAGGGGATATGCAGTAGTTCCAATCATCATTAATTTTGGTTTGTGTTCTTCTGCCAACTTTCCTATACGATCATAATCAAGTGCCCCATCCTCATTTACGCCGAATTGCACAGAATTAAAATACTTACCAGAAAAAGTAATCTTGGGCTGGCCATGGGTAAGATGTCCTCCACTTGCAAGCTCCATTCCCATAATCATATCTCCGGTCTCACATAGTGCAAAATAAACCGCAGCGTTTGCAGGACTCCCTGAATACGGCTGGACATTTACATGAGGAACACAAAAAAGTTTTTTTGCCCGCTCTATCGCCAATTTTTCTATCTCGTCAACATATTTATTCCCTTGGTAATATCTTCTCCCGGGATATCCTTCAGAGTACTTATTTGTCAAAACAGAGCCCAAAAGTTCGCGTACGGCACGCGATGTATAGTTCTCCGAAGGAATCATCTGCAAGGTCTCACCTTGTCGAACCTCTTCCTTTTTCAATAGTTCCTGAATTTTCGAATCCACAATGAAGCTATTGTACCATCCAGCGGGTGATGAGAGGAAAAACCTGTTCCCACACAGCTTCAATCGTTTGCTCCAAACTCAATTCCCCGTCTTTATTGTCAATCCAAACCCAGTCACACATCGCAAAAGTTCCCTTAACCTCCTATAGCCTCCCTGCACAGCCAAGTTAAACCTCAAGCCCGCCTGGTCAAAAGAGTCGTGCTCGCCTGTTAAATCCCTCTGTCTTGCTTGCTCAAGCGCAACTGTTAAATCTCTTTCAATACAAACAAAACAGTTTGGAATAAATCGGCCAATAACCGGTTTGCTGCGCGCCAAAACTTGCTCAACACCATACCCGCCCGCCGCGCCCTGATAAGCGCATGTCGCCGCAAAATTTCGGTCCGAAATGACTACTCCGCCTTGCTCCAAAACCGGAGCCACGGCCACATTTAAGCTATCGTCGCGCGCCTGGTTAAAACCATCTATCTGCGCCTTCACAGGCCAATATTTTGAAACCTTGAGAGCCGCGCGCATTCTTTCTGCTTTTGGAGAACCACCAGGCTCCCGCGTTACCACTACTAAATCAGAGGGCACTTCCGGAAACATGTGGCGAATTCGATCTTGAAGAGTAAGAGAAATTGTTTCTTTGCCTGTAGCACCCGTCCCTTCAACAGCTATGTAATACCCGGGGAAAGAATGAACGCTAAATTCCAAAGAGAGAAGTTCTGCTCGTCTTTCACCCAAAGCAGTCATTATTGCTGTTAAATTAACCTTCCTTTAGAGTACTCTTCTAAAGCCATATTAAACACAGGTCTGCCGCAAAACCTGTCTCCTTCGGGACATCTTGGACTTATACCCGCTGCTTTTCTTATTCCGCAAGGAGAGCGAAACGCTTTTTCTGCTTCGGGCAAAACAGACAACATTTGCTGGGCTTGCTCAACGGAAACAAAGAATATCTCTTCTTGAGCCAGATAACATAATCTCAGTTTCCAACGATGCAGCCAATCAAAAAGATCGCCGCTCTCAACAATCCTTAAAGCATGGGCATTAGGAAGAAGAGTCAAAGCTTTATCAGCCGACACACCTGCCTCCAGGCATCTGCTAACGTTATCATAAATAGTCCGCATTATTCGATCATAAGCTTCTTTTAGTTCTACTGATTCATGAATTACCAAAGGCGTTATATAGTCGGCTGTGCCATCATATGACTTTTCGATTCTTGGGGTTGCCCCAGCGGTCATTCTATGTCTTTGCCTTTGAGAATCGGCTGCGTGAGAAAGTTTAGTTGCAAAAGTTGGCGAGAACTGTCTAAGCGCAGATGTTAAGGGATCAAACATACCTACATCATAAACATCCGCGATGTAAGGATTAAGTTGGGGACTTAAAAGACGGCCGAGCGCTTCTGTTTCGGAAAGATTTGGTTCTCCTAAAATGTTACGAACAGCTACAACCAAGTTTCTTCGCACTTCACCTGAGTGCGGCAACATCACTGAGTTTGAATTTCCCAATAAGGCATCAAATCTTTCTTTGCCATCTTTAATGTACTCTTCCCGAGCAGATACCTGTGCAGGCAAAGGCTTTCTCAACTCCTGTAAAATGGTCGGGTCTTGTTCTGCTATCGATTTAACCATCGCACCGATCACGTATCTTGCCTCGTCGGAAAAGTTTTCCATCTGACTGGCTCGAAAAAGTCTAAGAAGTTGTAGTTCACTCAGTGTGTGATAGTAAGTCGTTTTTTGCGCAATAGGCAAAACATACCTGGCAATCTCTTGTCGAATCTTACGGCTTTTGCCATCTAGCCTTTCTGCCGTTTTTGGTACAAACCATCCACTTGCCGGATACATACGGCGCATTCGCCGATCCACCTCCGGTCCCAAAATCTCAAGCAAAGCAAAGTAAGATCGATTTGAAAAATCAGCAGCACTTTTAAACAAGAACGCTTGGTTTTCTGTTAGACCTCCGGGAATTAGATAACTTCCGTCGATTGCTTCCACGTAACGTTGGCTTTGTTGTTCTGAATTATAGAAGGGGTGCGCATGAAAAACATCGTGGGTTACGTGTCGAGAAACACCTTCAAAACGCCAAGTGTAATATACGTGCTGGCGAACCGTGTGGTGCCCAGCTTCTAAAGTGCTGGCTGCAATTGCAGCCGAGCGCTCATCTCTTTGAAGTTTCAGCGGTGCAACTCCAGGTGCATAGCATTGTTTGGCAGTCGTAACAACCACATCTAGAGCACCAATCTCACGATTTCCCCGGACGGGTTGGCTGGAGAGCACAAGTTTGACCAAAGCCGGCTCAGGGAATTGCCTGCTCAAGGAAAGACAATAGTCCAAATAACTTTCTACATCGCTATCGTGTCTAACCAGAAGTTCAATTGCCATTAATCAAACGGGGGCAGATGAAGATCTTTTTAACAGACCCCAAGAAGGGGTGTCAACAGGTAAATTAGCACCATATTTACTCGTGCTCAAATATTAAACTCCACACCCTAACAAAGCTTTCACTCTGACAACAGTTCGAATTTGACCCCTGCTTTTTTGAGGATTTTTTCTGTATATTCGTTGTCTGCATTCTCATAAATTCCGCTATAAACAATCCTTTTTACCCCGGCGTTGATTAAAACTTTCGCGCAATGTTCGCAAGGCAAAACTTGCGTGTACATCGTTGAATCTTTTGTGGCTGCACCATGATATGCCGCTTGAATTACGGCATTAACTTCAGCATGAACCGTACGGACACAATGCCCATTGGCCATCCGGCAGCCTGCCTTGTCGCTGCAATGCTCAATTCCTCTTGGCGCGCCG
>ERZ1292623.2066-Hain-H51-01um-R1-2066-length-18503-cov-8_pt1 | contig 18503 bp, 41 predicted proteins | sample MGYA00564398_ERZ1292623 | MGnify/ENA primary metagenome ERZ1292623 (study PRJEB36523, sample SAMEA6512633) | groundwater metagenome | collected 2019-01-07 | study: AquaDiva: Metagenomics assemblies of 32 groundwater samples | reverse complement strand
TTAGTTAAAGAGAAGGGTTATAGGATGAGTAATGAGGCATGGGATGCATTGAATAATCTTATTCCTGAGATTGTTGACAGGGCTGTATTTTACACTCGGCCCGCTAAAACAATTTCAGCAACAGATATATTACGAATTTTGGCACGTAAGTAGGGGTAATTTGTATAATAATATGGAGAAACATTATAAATTTAGATTATTAGTTTGGAAAGATACAAATTCTACTCATAAGATAATTGATATTTTGACTGATAATATGGAAATAGTTTTAGATAAAGCCCATAAATTATCTAAAGAAAATCATGTTGTTGAAATATGTGCTATGTTAAAAGAATATCGCAATGGTATTATGGATATTAAATCATAGGAGAACCCATGCCAAGAATTTCCGATACAATAGCAATTAAAGTTCCTGAATTAAAGAGAAGTCGTAAATTATCTGATTCAGATAAATTAATGATAAAAACATTACATGAAACTGGCACAAGTATTCATAGTCTAAGTAGATTATTTGAGGTAAATAGAAGACTAATCCAGTTCATTCTTTTCCCAGACAGGCATCAAAGATGTATTGAATTAAGGCAAGCACGAGGCGGAAGTAAGATTTATTATGCTAATATACTACATAGAGGAGTTTATAGTCCCTCTATCCAAAGTGAGGTGAACTGATTAACTATTATTACCCTTGTATGCCCAACTATCTTTCTCCTTCCAGTTCTTTTTTTACAGAATTGGATAATAATACAACTTGGATTGGAGAGAAGAAAATTAATGGATGGAGATGTTGTATATTTCGGGAAAATAGAGTTTATTTAATGACAAGGCATAATACTTTCGTGAAAGAACCAATGGAGGAATTAAAAGCGTATATATTACAAACTGTGCCGAAGGATACTATTCTTGATGGAGAATTAATTCATTATAGAACGAAAACAGATAAAAAACGCTATTACTTGTTTGATATACTTATGCTAAAAGGAAAATTATTGAATAAACTGCCGTTAAGTGAACGGAGAAAAATTTTAGAGGATACTATTAAAGAACCCCCTGATTTTATGGAGTTATCACAATGGGTAAGAATTGGAAAAAAGAATTTATATTATCAGTCTATTAATAATGATTTGAATGAAGGGATTGTATTGAAAAAATTAGATTCAGTATATCCTTTATCAGATAGAAAGTGTGCTGAAAATCCCTTTTGGATAAAGGTAAAAAAAGTAGAAAAGCATGTAAAGGTATAAAATGGAAAAAGAAAAAGAACAGATAAAATTTGCAATTGATATACTTAAAATCCTTCGTAAAAATAATTTTGAGGGATATTTTGTAGGCGGATATGTTAGAGATACCTTAATGAAAAGAGAATCCGCCGATATAGATATAGCTACCTCAGCAAGACCCCATGAAATTGTAGAAATATTTACGAAAGAAAATATTAAAACTGTTCCGACTGGATTAGAACATGGGACAATAACTGTTGTATATGAAAATGATAACTTTGAAATAACTACATACCGCAAGGATATTTCTTGTGATGGAAGAAATGCTACAGTTGAATTTGCGAGTTCAATAGAAGAAGACCTTTCTCGGCGTGACTTTACTGTAAATGCACTGGCATATTGTCCATTTACGGATAAATATATTGACCCCTTTAGAGGTAAAAGAGATATTGCCTTTAAAACAATTACTACGGTTGGTAATCCTATTGACCGATTCAAAGAGGATTATTTGAGGATGATACGAGCTTTTCGTTTTTGCTCCGTATTAGAGTTTGATTTAGATATTAAAGTTGGTGAGGCAATAGTAAAGCTAAATACTCATAATTGGGAAGAAAAAGTATCTATTGAAAGAATTAAATCTGAAATAGACAAGTGTTTTGAAAAGTCGGATAGCCCTTCTGTGTTATTTAATGGCTTATTATTTTCAGGTATGTTGAAAAAGATTATGCCCGAATTGGATAGGTGTTTTCAATTTAAACAAAATAAACATCATAAACATGATGTTTATTTTCATACAATAAACGCACTTAATGCTGTGCCTAAGCAGTATCCTCTTATAAGATGGGCAGTCATATTCCATGATTTAGGTAAGGTCATAGCAAGGCGTTTGAATGAAGATGGAACTGATTTTACTTTTCACAACCATGAGTTCTTTTCTGTGGAAATCGCCAATGAGATTATGGAAAGGATGAAGTTCAGTAATAAAGATAAAGAATATATCGCTAATCTTATAGTGCATCATATGTTTCAATATAACGATAAAATGAAGGATTCAGCAATACGAAGATTAGTAGCTTCTTTGGGTGAAGAATATGTGGATGATTTGTGTATTATGAAGTATGCTGATAGAGTCGGAAAGGGAAAAGAAGCTGGAGAACTGAATGTAGATTCAACAAGATTAAAACAGCGTTTGAAGAAGATAATGGAACGGAGTAAAGTTTTAAAGGTAAAAGATTTAGCTATTGGTGGAAATGAAGTAATGCGAATTAAGAAGATATCTCCGTCAAGATTGGTTGGAGACTATTTGAAAAAATTGTATGAAATGGTTATTGAAACTCCTAAGTTAAATACAAAAGAACAGTTGGAAGAACTATTAAAGGAGATAGAGTAATGCCAAGTAGGGATATTGTAATTAAAGTAGAAAAGAATATTAAGGTTCAAAAGAAAAATCTGTCGCTTTGTGCATATGATTGTCAATTTTTTGACAACGACCCTTTAAAACTGTCTCTAAACGAAGCAGGATGTTCGTTGTTTGTGGAAAAGCTTATCAAAATTGACGACAAGGGTTTTAAAAGATGTAACCTTTGTCTTATGGCGATTTTTAATTCTATTCCGTTAGGAGATTAATATGGGTAATCTATCTAAAAACAAAGAAATTTATAAAGTAAGTTACATAAAAAGAAAAGAGAAAATATCTGATGCCAGATTTGTTGGAGCAGATATGCGTCCTTTGAAATTACTGCATGAAATTCAGAATGTTGCAGTTTATCAAGAACCTGGTGGGAATAGCTGGTATGGTAGAGGAGAGACGAAATATTATCCCCCTGTTTTATATGTAGGGATAATAGACAAAGAGGGTATATATAATATTGTTGTGGAAATAGACTACACGAGAATATTTGCAAAACGAGCAAAAAATGAAGCATTGGAAATCGCAATTAAATTGAGCAACGGAGAAGATTTTGAAGTTAAAGATAGAGGAGAAAACAGATGAAGAGTGTGGTGGCTAAACCTTGGAATAAAGGTAAAGTTGGGATGTATTCAAAAGAGTATAGAAAGAAATTAAGTTTAGCTCACAAAGGTAAATCTCATACTGAGGAACGTAAGAAGAAAATATCTCAAACTTTAAAAGGTAGGCCATCAGGAATGAAAGGTAAGCATCATACTGAATATTGGAAAAGAAACCACAAAAAATTTATGGAAGGAAACCAATTTCGTAAAGGCATATCCCATACTGAAGAAACAAAAAGAAAACTAAGTGAAGCAAATAAAGGTAAATCTTGCAATAAAGGAATAAAACATACTATAGAATCTAACAAAAAACGAAGTAAAACGATGATAGGAAAGAATATTGCATCTACTAAAAAGTTATGGCAGTGTCCTGATTACGTTAAAAAACAAATGAGAAGTAGAGGAGTTGCTCCTAACAAAATAGAACTCCATCTCCAATCTATCCTAAATGAACTCTACCCGAATGATTTTAAATACGTAGGAGATGGGGAAGTAATAATAGCTGGTAAGTGTCCTGACTTTATAAACATAAATGGTAAGAAGCAGATTATAGAACTATTTGGTGATTACTGGCATAGAGGAGAAAAAGAAGAAGATAGAATAAAAATATTTGAACCTTATGGGTATAAAACATTAGTAATCTGGGAAAGAGAGTTGAAAGATATAGATAAATTAGCCGCAAAATTAAAATTGTTTGTAGCGGAGTAGAGAAGTGGTATTTCGCAGGGCATAGTTCTTTAGAAGAGCTTAGAAGGAAAGGAGAAAACGAATGAGCAAGTCTAACATGACTGTTTTAGAAATTGTAAAAGAATATTTACTTGAAAATAAATATGATGGATTGTATAAGGAATCGTTATGTGAATGTAGCATAGATAATTTAATGTGTTGTTGCGGAGAAATTTTACAAAATTGCACTGCTGGATATAAAGTTTCCTGCGGTTCCTACCGTATCGGAGAAAAATAAAGACTAATAAACAAAAATATTTAAGCGGAAAGGAGAAACAGGGTAATATGAAAACTATGGAACAGGTTTTAGAAGCAATTAAACATGGGAAAAGTTCAGAATGTTTGGACGGAAGAGATTTTATTAGATTATGTGCGTTTGTTCCTGTTGAGCATTGGAAAAAATTCGGGTTTGAACCTAAAGAAGGAGTAAAAATTAAGGGTATAAAAATAAGAAAATGGTCGGAAAAAAATATTGTAGCACAATTGAAGGAAGATTTAAAATTTGCTTTTGAAAAGGCTTTGAATAAGCGTGGAATTTCATCTGCATTCATGTTTGATGTTATTAAGATGTGGATGTGGGTGTTAGACGACCCCTTACAACATTATGGCGAAAAAAACTACGCATACATTATGTATGGGTTGCCTTTGTATAAAGCGGTAGCTCTGAAATATGGTTTTCCAAATCCAATTGGAAAGGATAGTGGTAGTGAAGAAAAATACAACGAATAAACCTATGCTAAACATCTTTTGTAAGAATAAATATTCTTACTGGCTGTAGCACACAGCTCTTATTGATTAGGTTTCTAAAAAAAACCATCATCAATTACTTAGGTATCTTTAGGAATTAGTTTTACTTTGCAACCTTTATATTTGCAAAAACCACATACTAATTATCAAAGAGCGTAAAGGTATTATACGATAAATGAAAAAGAAAATAAAGAGAAAAATTTTATCGGTCGTAGAGGAAAGAAGGAGGTGTAGTAAAAGGTGCATATTTTTGTTAATAAAGAAACAGAAGATAAAATAAAACAAGCATTGATACTCTTAGAAAGGAATAATCATTTATCAGCCAGTAGAGCAGGATTAGAAGAAAGAAGTATCAATAGGAATACAGCTATATCTCTTCTTTTAGATGCTATTGATATGACCTCCGATGAATTGGGGAGTTTAGGGAAAAGAAGAATTTTAGAGTTAGAAAAAAGAGTGCAAGAATTGGAAAAGAAAGAGGACAAGGTATGAATCAATTTGAAGAAAGTTTAGGTTGGATACTCCACGATTTTAAAAATGGACAGAAAAATTTCGGAGAAGCAACTGTTGCAATAGAAGAATTAATTGTTAGAAGTCTTGGATTGTATTCATACCATTCAAAGGAATTAAAGGAAGCACGAGAATACATTGAAAAATTAGAAGAAGAAAGAAAAAACTGGAAAAAGGAGGATAACAGTGAAGAAATTAATAATTTGCCATCCTGACTGGGGGGATAAGGAACTTACAACGGAAGAAGATATTAAAACTGAATTTGAACGAATAATGCGAGAAGGTTATGCTGTAATGAATACAAAAGGTGCAACATGTGAGGTGAGGAAACATATTCCCGCTGTTTTCCATGCTACCTATACAGATGGCCATACTCAGGTGTATAACGGGGAGGATGCTGGAATATTATTAGATGAACCTTTTGTAGAAGAAGTTATTGTTATTGCTCCGATTGCTGGAGGTTAGGATTATGAATACTAAACAAGTCGGATATACAGTATATATAAAGGAGTGTAGCTTTGACTTTACCGTTTGACTTTACTATAAAATTATTGCCAAGTTTGTTACCATCTGAGCATGTTTTGTTCAAAGAGTTTATGGTGAAATTGCAGGTTGGCCATAAAACATATTCTAGGAATTTTACTATACGCCCTTTCTCCTCGGAAGTTGAATTACAATTAGAACTAAAACGAGGGATATTCCAAGTTACCAAAGAACTATTCTATAAGTTGGGAGAAGATACGATTAATGGATTGCCAGATACTTGGATTAGAGATTTAATACATTGGTATAATAGACAATGTACTGTAGAGGTTGACATGGGGAATTCAACAGGTGCTACCATGCGAGTAGAACCTCTGATGATTGATACACTGGTTGCTACATTTACTCCTCCGTGTCCTATAGCTGTAGATACTGGTAATGGACAAGATGAAACTGCATGTGGAGAATTTCTTGAAGGTGCTAAATCTAAAAAACAATTGCCGGATGAAAAAGCGATGGAATTATTAAAGAAGCAAATTGGAGATGTTAATTACCATGCGTTAATGCATAAAGGGTATTTCACTTTTCTTGGAAGATATGGTCTTTATTATTTTCATAGAAGAAAAGATGCTGGGGTAGAATTACAGCAGGATATAATAATAGGACCCAAAACACGCACAGTTAAATGGGGGCTATGTGTTAATTCAGTTATTGAAACCATGCCTCTTGGAGATATAATTTTATCTAGATATCTTGAATGTAAAAATAATGAAGATAATTTTATAAAGACAGCAAATTTTAGAAACGCCGCTACTGAGGATGAATATGATGCACATAGACCTGAACAACCAGTAATAAGAAGAACAGAAACAAGAGAAGTGGATATATGGGAGCATATTACAACCTATGTTACAGGTGATAGATACGGAGTGAATGATGGGAGGGGAGTATAAATGATACCTTATAGTAAATTCAAACCTATAAAGTATGAGTATATAGAAAAAGATGCTCCAACAGGTGAAAGTATACGCTATGTAACTGAAGACGACAGAGTTTGGAAACCTGTTTTTACTGTTACAACCTATGTTACAGGCGATAGATACGGAGTGTTGAAAAATTGACGGGTTATTGTAGCGTGTAGGAGGATAGCAAAACGAGATGAGGCAATAAAGTTGAGAAAATCTGGGAGGAACACAAAAGATAGGAGGATTATATATGGGGTATGTGAAAAAAGTTGAGGCAACTTTTGTAAGAGTAAAACACAAAATTGATTTTAGGGTTGGTACAAGAGCAATTGACTTGATTAATTTCTTAAAGAATGTGCCACCAGAGGCTACTGTTGATGAAGTAATTGAAGATATTGGAGATGGTAGTACTTCTACAATAGAATTTCACGAAGAGTGTATGAAGACAGAGTAAAGGAGAGGTAAAGATGCACTTAATTCAAAAATTAACTAAACAAGGATTATTGAAACCGCCGCCACAAGTTTTAGGCGGATTACAGTATCTAACTATGATGGGAAGTGTTGCGTATGGAGTATCTGATGATACTTCTGATGTAGATATTTACGGTTTTTGCATCCCTGCGAGAGAGGATGTTTTTCCACATCTAAAAGGGGAAATTTTTGGTTTCGGGAGACAACATCAGAGATTTGAACAATATCAACAACATCATATACTTTCTCCAGACAATCAAAAAAATTATGATATAACTGTGTATTCAATTGTGAAATATTTCCAACTGTGCATGGAAAATAATCCTAATATGATTGACTCGCTTTTTGTTCCTGACAGATGTGTTTTATTCATAACTAAAATTGCTACTATGCTTAGAGATGAAAGAAAATCATTCTTGCATAAAGGAGCGTGGTGGAAATATAAAGGATATTCATATAGCCAATTGCATAAGATGGATATTAAAAATCCTAAGTATATGGACGAAATTAAATTATTTGAAAGAGAGCACGATTTGTCTAATTCTATTAGGTTTTTAGATGTTCAAACAGAAATGAAAAAAAGAGGACTTTTATAAAATGCATGGTAATACAAAACCTCCATTTTGTATAAAAAATGATTTAATATATGATTATGTAAAATTAAAATTGTCCTATAAAAGTATAGCCTTAAAGTATGTAACGAGTATTCGTAGAGTCAAGAAATGGATACATGAATATAAAATAACGCCTAGACCAAAGCATAGTTTAAAAGATTTAACAGGGCAAAGATTCGGAAGATTAATAGTAATAAAGTTTATTCCTAAGAAACAAAGAAAGAAAAAAGATAGTTCAGCTTATTGGGAATGTAAATGCGATTGTGGGAAAATAGTCGTTATAAAAACATCTTCCTTACTACGAAATTTAACCAAATCATGTGGTTGTTTTAAAAAAGATTTAGTATATAAAGGCTATAAACAACTAAGTGGTGTTTACTTACATCGGATTAAAAAAGGGGCATTAAAAAGAGGATTAGTGCATTCTGTTTCTAAAGAATATTTATGGAATTTATTTGTTAAACAAAATAATAAATGTGCATTAAGCGGACTTCCCATAGAATTAGTGAGTGATTACACTTATAAACATCATTTAAACACAGCATCATTGGATAGAATAAATACCGAAAAGGGCTATATTAAGGGGAATATAAGATGGGTTCATAGAGATATAAACATGATGAGAAGAAATTTAGAAAATAGTTATTTTATTGATTTATGTAGAAAGGTGGCAAATGAACACAAATAATTTATCTAAATTAACTGATGTAGATTTAAAAAAATACTACGAATTGTATAAAAAAGGCATTGATAATTCAACAAGGTTTGAATCAGTAAAAATCCATAAAGTAGATTTTAAATTCGCTTACCATCTTGTGAGGCTCTTAAGCGAGGTTGAACAAATTCTTATTGAAGGTGATTTGGATTTAACCCGAAATAGAGAACAGTTGAAAGATATTAGAAATGGAAATTGGAAACAAGAAGATATTAGAAAGTGGTTTGACCAGAAAGAAAAGGATTTGGAAAAAGTATATGTGGAAAGCAAGCTACAACATTCTCCCGATGAAGATAAGATAAAAACATTATTGTTGAGTTGTTTAGAAGAATATTACGGGTCGTTAGATAAATGTATTCAAACAAAAACTGGGAAATACTTGTTAGCAGAAGATTTCGGGTTAGAGGGATGGGGTTTAAAAGAATTTAAAACTCTGGATGAAATATTAAAAGTAATTCAAAGTGGAATGTACACCCAGTGGAAGGTATTAAAGGAGTTGGATATTAAGATAGTAGAGGACTAAAGAAAAAAATGAAACAAAAGAAAATAAATGGCTTAATTATTATGAACGGAAGATGGAGAGATAATCAACACATTTATGTGGCCGCAAAAAGTAAGAGAGATGCGGCAGAGATATTAAAACAAGCTAATAAAACGTCGGAAGTATTAATCAGTGGTTATACGAAATTAATGTTTATTTTAGCATCGGATGTTGGGGAAAAACGATGGGTGGTATAACTCCCGAACGGGGGGCATGGATACAAGATACACATAATAAACCTGTCAGTCGTATAATATAGTTGACTTTTTTATTTATATATGGTATGATAGATATAAATAAAGGAGAGGAATATGGAAGAAGTATTGCTTCAAGGAATGAAAAAAATTATAACACTTTTTATTATTGTTGTCTATCTGTTTATTCCCTCAACAACCTTTGCCTTTGATTATCTAAAATTTACAGCAGGAGTTGGCTCAGGCTATGTAATCCATGAATTGTCTCATCAAGCCGTTGCAGATTTTACACATACAGACTTACAGTGGAAAGACTACTTTGGTAACAGATGGGAAATTTCAAATAATACCGCAAGAGAAAAAAGAGCGATTATTGCTGGAGCAGGGCTTGCTTCACAAATCATGTCTACAGAAATTATCCTAAATAGTCAAATAGAAAAAAGCAATGAGTATGTATTAGGAATTTTAGCGTTTAATATTGTTAATGCCTTGATGTATCCGATATTAGACCAGAACGATACCAGTAAAATAGGGAATGGCGATGTAGAAATGATGGACAAGGCAGGACTTGATAGAGACTATGTAACAGCTTTCCTTGTTATACATTCACTATATAGCATTTATCGGGTATACCATAAAACAGATGTGCCAGTTTGGTTGTTAGTAAGTAAGAATGAAATTAAAATGGGTGTAATAATTTATAAATGGTAAAAACGGAAAGGGGATTAAAATGACAAAGAAAAAAACAAAGTCTATGATTTGCTATATCAGGCTTGTTCGGATATAGAGTTAGATGAAATGTTTGACAATTGGTCTATAGAAGATTGGGAAGAAGTGCTAAGTATAAACTTATAAGACATAACGAAGGGAGATACTAATATGTATCCAAGAAAATGGTTACTTAAAATTGATATATCAAAAGAATTTCATAAATATACAGATGCAGAAGTGGAATATAATGAGAAAAAATTTAAGGCAACAAGAAACGCTGTTGTAAAAAAACTTGAAAAGTATGATGAAATAGTCAACAGAAAATTAGGGGAAGAAAAGTGGGGGGAGTTCTTAAATCTTGTAGATGCACTGAAATACGCAGATGATGTACGAGAGTTCAATGATTACTGGGATGAGCTTTATGATTGGGGGGACTTATACAGCGTTTGGATAGATGCTTTCCCCGCATAAAAAAATTGGTGGATTTGGAAGATTAAACTTGACTTTTATAATTAGATATGATATATTATATACAGATAAACAATAAACAAGGAGGAAAAAGGATATGGGAAAGACATTAAAAAAGGAAAAGGAAATGGATTTAGAGGCAGTATTAAATACTGCTACAAAGGAAAAGAAATCCACCAAATCAACTATTCCAGTTGTAACAGTTCCCGAAGCAGTTGCTAAAGAAGTGGACGTGCTTAGAGAACTAAAAGAGCAGTTGGAATCCACTCAAACAATGATTGACCTCAAATCCGCAGAGTTAGTCAAAGTTGTTTCTCCTCAGAGGGAGAAAATCTGCAAACAAGAATACACATCCTCGTTAAAAATTGCTGGAACAAAAGGTGAAACAATAACTCTAACATGGAAGGATGCCTATAGCAAAGTAGATGTAGACCACGAAAGCGACATCAAGGATATTATTTCAGATAGATATTCTGAGTTTTTCACAAAGGACATGCAGATTAAAGCAAAAGAAGATATATCAGAACAAGACCTCAAAGATTTAATCGGTTCAATCGGTGCGACAAAGTTTACACAATATTTTGAAGTGGAAAGATGGATTGCTCCTGTAAAGCGTTATACCACTGAATTTTTTAACGCTTTTACAGCAGAGGAAAGAGAAAAGTTATCAGAGGTAGTTCACCAATATAAGCCTTCAATTAAGACAAAATAAGGGGGATTACATGACTGTTGAAGAATTAAAAAAAATAATAGACGACGCAGGGTATGATACAAGAGATTATTCAGGCAGAGGGATGTATGGAAAGAGATGTTTAGCATTTATAATTCCAAATGGTGAGGAGTTTGGCGCAGTAGCGGAAATTGTATATCATTCAGACGATGAAGAAATAGTTACTATGTTCAAAGATGCGAGGACAGATTCAATGGGCAGAGATGATATTGTAATATATTTTCCGAGTATGGAGGTAGGGAAATGACACAAAAAGAAAAAGAATTGGTCAAAGATTTACTTACCGAAATTGAAAAGTTAGTAATAGGTAAAAGACCTGCACCTAAAAAGCAGGAAAAGATATTGAAGAAACTCGGATTTACAGACAAAGAAATTGAAGTATGTATCTTTATGTGAAATATGAGTTGGGTTAGAGATATTACTAAAGAAGTATTGTTACAAATAAAAGGAGGTGAGCAGATGGTAAAGTTCCCAAAAGTTAAAGTTAAGTTGGTCGGTGAAGATGGAAATGCGTTCTCCATTCTTGGTCGGGTTACAGGAGCCATGAGAAAAGGAGGTGTTTCAAAAGAAGACATTGAAAAGTATCGGGAAGAAGCAATGTCAGGAGATTACAATAATCTGTTGTATGTAACAGCACAGTATGTAAGTGTGTCATAACTTTTCAGGGGTAGGCTATGAAGCTATGTTTATATTGTAAAACATCTACATCAAATCCAAAATTTTGCAGTCATTCGTGTTCCGCTTCTTTTAATAATAGGAGAAGACGAATAACTTATGAGCAAAAAGTTAAAACTTCGGAAACACTACGTCAAGGATTTATGTTTGAAACTAAAGAACAAAAAGATGCGAGGATACAAAAAACTAAAAAAACATGGGAAAATAACACAGAAAGGAGAAAAAACCAAAGTTATAGACAGCAAGAAATTTGGGAAAAAAGAAGAGAAATTTTGATTAAAACAACATTATTTGAGCATCTTCCACATAAATTAATAAAAAGAATGATTTATGAAGAAAATGAGAATATATGTTTTAAATGCGGATTTAAATATACCGATGCCAAAACTGGAAAAGGCCCTTTTGAAATTCATCATGTTGATGGAAATAAGCACAATTGGAAGAAAGAAAATTTAGAAATTCTTTGTTTGAACTGCCATTGGACTACAGAAAATTGGCGGTTTAGAGGCAAGACCCATAGTGAACATACTAAAAAATTACTCCGAAGTAAGAAGTTAAAAAAAACAGGGGTAGTATAAAAGAGTAATACGATTTGATGATTCTATCTTCAAATGAGTGGAGGTTCAAATCCTTCCCCCTGAGCAATTTTAAAAAAGGAGAGTTTAAAAAATGGAAATATTTAAAATCAATGATAATACGGAAATTGTTTGTGAATGGAAGAAAACCAGAAATGCTTTTAAACATGAAGCAGTCCTTTTGGTGGGCGGAAAAGAAGTTGATAGGACAAAAATAAACTATCTAAACAGGACTTGGGAGCAATTTGATTTTGAAAGTGTACTGCAAAAGCTTTTGGAAAAGACTAACATTGTGGAAAAAGAAGCTATAAAGCCGTTATTAGATGCCTGGGCTAAAGACCCCAATATTAATGGATTAGCTGAATTAGGTTTTATTGGAGCAATAGCAAAGATGGGGGAGATATTTGGTCAAACCAAACAGGAAACAAATGACTGGAAAGCAAGAATGTTAAAAGCTGGTTTGGCAGGGAAAGGGTTAATTATGCCAGAAGATTGGGATACCTTAACCGAAAATGAAAAAGAATTGAGATTAAATGGTGCTATAGCACAGTTAGGATAATGGAAGAAATATAATTTAGGATAAGGAGAAAAATACAATGATTGAAGGCGCAAAAGAAAAATTAAATAACTACATTGAAGAAGGAAAAAGGAATGTTAGTTTAGTGTTAGCAGAGGTTCAGGACGAGTTTAAAAACAGAGAGGATATAATAGCGAAACCTGCGGTAATTGATTTTACTGTAGGAAATGAAACCAGAGGAATTGGAGTTACAGTAGATAATAAAGTTCTCCAATTAACAAAACATTCTGAATCCCAGTTATATGCGAGAACAGGAGTTCCAGCACAGTATGCAGGAAAATTGTATGAGTTAGGGGAGTTTGGTTTATTGCGAGACAATCTCAAAACAATGGTTAATAAGCAATGCAGTGATGGGTTATTATTCAGACATGTGGGAGCTACTACAAAAGGTATTTTATCCCCATCCTATAGGCGCATGGATGCCGCTCCTGTGTTTGAAGCTTATGTCCAATCAGCATTGGATAGTAAGTTTGTGCCCTATAAGGCTCATAATACTGAGTATCGTTACCAGATACAATTTTTATACCCTGAGATATTTCAGCCCGCTCCAAATGAGTATCTTGTATATGGAGTATCCCTTACGACAGGCGATTACGGTTCACAGGCATTAGAGATTGAATTGCTTGCATTAAGGATTATGTGCAGAAATCTTGCTGTAGGGTATGACTTATTAAGAAAGGTGCATCTTGGCAAGCGATTTCAATTTAATGAAAATGAAGAAGCTGTGCAGTTGTCTGATAAAACACATTTGCTTGATTCACAGGCGATTGCTTCAGCAGTATCGGATGTAACAAAATCTTCTATAACGCAGATTGAGCATGTCCATAAAGTGGTGCAGGACTCTGTGTCAAAAGAAGTAGACATAAAAAGTGCCATTATGTCCTTGAGGAAGAAGGGAATGTCAAAGGAGATTGCAGAGAAGATAAAGACTACTTATGAGATGGAAGCTCCAATTGAGGTGTTACCACAGCAAAAAGGATTATGGCGTTTGAGTAATGCTATATCCCTTGTTGCTCAGGGTATACCAGAACCCGACAAACGTATAGATACTCAAAAGATTGCAATGGGTGTGTTGTTAGAAGCATAGACATAATTTCGGGAGAGGATAACAAAGTTCAAAGTTATCCTCTCCTATAAGTTTGAGGAGGAAAAAAGATGTTTAGGAGGATAGTATGTCAGCAATTACAGTAATAGATTCTATTTGGTTTACAGAAATGGGCGGTAGTAGACCTATCGGTATTGTGTTAATTAATAATGGATACGAGGAAAAAGCGTATATTGGAACAGGAGAGGGAATAAACCAGAAGGACGATGAGGAAATGGTAGCGGCGAGAGGGGCTCATTTTCCAGTGGAATTGGCAAAAGCAATCCTCCGAAATCCTTGTCAGGATTATTAAATTGTATAACAAGGAAAAGCTTATACAGCCGACCCGTGGGAGAACTATAATATGATTTTAATTTTTAAAAAGAAATATTTTGATAAATTAGCAAATACGGTGTTATGGGGTATCTACGAAAAACGAAATAATGTTACGAAGTGGCTAGGATGTAGACCTGATTCTTTAGAAGGATTGAAATGGGCTACATCAGATATAGAGTATTATAGTTATATTTTTAAAGTGAAGAAATTTTCTGAAGTGGATATTGAAAAAATAATGCCTTCAATGAGGGAATGTGTTAAGGATAATGGTAGGTAAATGGACGACCTAGTTAAGGAGGGGTAATCCGAAATGTATATTAATGTTATCAAATGTCATGGTTCTGATGGTAGTTGTATGCGATGTAGTAGAAGAACTCTTGAATATGAAAATGTGTACAAATTTAACTTGGGAACATTTGAAGCAAGGTTATGTAAAAAATGTATTGATAAATTAAGAAGAGGCTTTAGGAGGATGGTAAAATGACGTATAAAAAAGTTTGCGAAGCTAAAACAAAAAAAGAAATGCAGAAACAGTTTAATCTTTTGCTTGACTATTGTTCAGAAGAATACGGCGGAACACCTTTAAGTCATCGGAATCAGCAATTATCCAACATCGGATATTTTGCAGGGTATTACGATTCTAAGGTTAAAAAAAATGTGGAAAAATGGTTAGGAGCAATACATCCTATTTTTGGTAGTTCTAATCCTACACCAAAAGAAGCGTTTAAAGCTGGACTAAAACTTGGTAGAAAAATTAAAAGAGAAAGGGAGTCAAATGAAAAGAATATATAAATATCATCTTCCTTTCGGAGATGTTATAACAATTCAAATGCCAAAAGATGCTGAAGTATTAAGTGTAGGAAATCAACATGAAGGAGTTTATTTATGGGCTATGGTAGACCCAAACGCTGAACTTATTGATTATCAATTTAGAATGGCTGGAACTGGACATCCGATAGTAGAAGGATTTATTCATAGCTTTATCGGAACAGTCCATCTTCAGAATAGTCAATTAATATTCCATATATTTGAAATGAAGTGAGGGTTAAATGAGGATAGTATATTTGATTTTAATAGTGCTGTTTATTGTTATAGTTTTACTTGGAGTGGGTTTGTTAGTTTCTACAGGGTTAAATGTAGTTGTAGATATTGTATTTCTTGGTGAGACACTTATAACTTTAGGTTCTGTTGGACTTACAATAGTAGTATATTTGATTACTAAAGATAAGGAGTGATTAAAAATGGCAATACCGCAAGAAAAATATAAAAAATTACCTGAATGGGTAAAGAATGAAATAAAAGCACTTGAATATGAAATTAAAGAATTGAATGACCAGGTAGCGCAAATTAATGGAGAACAAGATACAGATATTTTTATTATGGATATGAACATGAATCGTCCTTTACCCAAAAAGTCTTATATTCGTATTATGGTTGGAAAACATTATATAGATGTGTATAAAATGAAAAGTTCCACAGGAGAAGAAGTAGTTAGAGTAAGCGCAGATTGCCAGATTAAGGTAATGCCATCGGCATCAAACTCATGCTATGTAGGAGCACATGATGACTAAAAAATTGCTAAAAATTAAAGATATAGAATACAAAGGACACGCTTTTATAGAAGCTCAATATGCTCCGTTAAAAATGGTAGTGAATTTTGGTAAATATTATATGGTCTGCAATAAGTGTGGGGGAAATAATTTATTTCATACTAATTGGTATACATCAAAAAATAATGATAATATACCCCTTAGAGTAGGTTGTAACGATTGTGGTAATGTAGAACTTGTTGAAGATATGAACATTAAAAGGATAAAATGAGGAGGTAGACAATGCAGATTAAATTTGCTTTTGATTTATCACGCATTTGGGAACATTCGGTTAAAGATAAAAAATTTGGTCTTGTAAGTGCATATAAAAGTGAATTAACTGAAGCTGAAAACGAAGAACGAGCTAAATTGATGAAAAAAGCTGTTCGTGAATTAGGTTATGGGTATAAAGAAATTTATGGTGTATGGGAAAGTAAAGATGGAACTATAACTATAGAGTATCCATTATTTATTCCTAATCTTTCCAGAAAGGATGCTATTTTTTTAGGTAGAGATGCATATTTACCAGAGGACAAAAGACATCCCCAAGAAACTGTAATTGTAGGGGATGGAACGGAGATTCTACTAATACGAGTAGATACAGATGAAATTGATGCTACATGGGCACAAATAGAAGTTGGTTGGAGAGAAATGTGGGAAGGAACAACAGGAACAGGTTGGAGTGAATACAAAGGAAAAGAATGGCGGTGGAGTTCTGTTACTTGGGGAATACGTGATATGCCCGATACCCCTTCTTCTTGGTTAGGGCACTTTGCGTTTGAAGCCTATGTGAATGGAACAGGAACATTTGAATTTAATCGGGAACGAATCAAACAAATGTATATAAAAACTTATAGGAGAAATATTTGAAATATAAAAAGATTCCACAAAAGAAGAAGCCGCTATAGTATATAACGAAGCGGCAAAAAAGTTATTTGGGGAATACGCTAAATTAAACATTATTTAAAAGGAGGGGAATTGTGAGTGATATTAAATTTTTAAGTAGGTTATGGATTTCACCGAGTAGGGAGGTTTTTGAAATGAGGACTGGCATACAGCATAGCCAGTTCGCTCAGGAATACTATAAAGACAAAGGAGAAGAATTAACTCCACCCGAAGCAACAGCCGAATTTCTTGCTAATGGTTGGATTAGAGTGCAAGTGAAACCTGAATATGTAGCTATGGAAGCCACAGAACAGGCTCTTGTAGATAATGGGGATTTGGTGTTTGATTTTAAGCCTGATTTCACAAAATTAATTTTAAGTTTTTATGACACAGGCAAATTCAAACAAATACCACGAGAGTTAGTTGAAGGTTGGAGTTGGAATGCCATTGTTAAAGAGGCGAGAAAGGGGCATATCGCCTGGGGAGATAAATAATGGAATGCATTAATTGATTATGCAATTAAAATAGGAAAATTTGGAAAAAGAAAGGAAGAATTTAAGTAACAAGGAGGAAATGTAAAATGGGAACTTTGATTTTGGTTTTAGTGGTTATGGGTGTTTTAGTATTAATAGGATGGGCAATATCAGAGCAGGAGAAAGTAGAAGACATAAAGCGTGCCCACGAGAGGTTACAAGAGTTGGCAAAATTAGAAACAGCAGGATTATTGACAACAGAAGAAAAAGCTGAAGGCACGGAGTTAATTAAACGATTCCGAGAATTTAATAAGAAACATGCTAATCCAGTAGATAGAAGAATAATGGAACATGAAGAAAAGAAAAAATGGGAGAGACAGAAACAAGACCTAATAGCATCTTTAGAAGCTGAGGAGATTCAACGTAAAAATTTTTTAGCGGAATTTAAAAATATGTCTGAATTGGTGAAAACACGACCCTTGACAGAAGATGAAGCGATACATTGCATAGCCATAGTAACTCAGCTAAAGAAATTAAATATAAAATATTTGGATGAAGAACAAAAGAAAAACATGGAAGAAGTTACAGATGCATTTATAAAGAGTTTGAATTTAAATAAAGACAAGTCTATTGTAGAGAATAAAGACAAGTTAGTGGGAGAATTGGTAACAAAATAAAGGAGGTGATTTGGAATGACAGAATATGTAAAAAACGGAATAGGAGAAGTTGTAGGTAGAATAGAAAAAGACGATAATGGCACTACCTATGTGTATAACAAAGTTGGTGAAATGAATGGTAGATGCGAGAACGGACAAACATATGATAGAGTAGGAAATGTCGTAAGCTATTCAGAAAATCCTGGTATGCTTATTGACAAGGATTAGGGGAGACAGTCTGATATTAAGAGACTATACAATATGAGTAAAAAATTATTTAATTTAACGCTTACAAGGGATAAAAAACTAAAGAGATATTTTAAAAATGTGAATCTTGAATTTATAAAAGGCGAGTGTTTTCCAAATGAATTACAATACGCTGACATTAAAAGATTAAAGAAAGGTGATTATTGCGATACTTTTGTAGGAGATGAGATGTGCACATTGTCTCCATTTTGGAGGGTACGACGAGTTAGGTGATGGCACATGAGTATGAGTCAAAAGATGGAAAACTGTGATTTAGGTGATTTGGAAATTAGGAAGAAGGAGGT